>Ga0247843_1001785_pt1 | contig 41814 bp, 46 predicted proteins | sample LaCruzMarch2017__FD_192420 | JGI IMG/M metagenome (GOLD analysis project Ga0247843, IMG submission 192420) | Freshwater microbial communities from meromictic Lake La Cruz, Castile-La Mancha, Spain - LaCruzMarch2017_8m | ecosystem: Environmental > Aquatic > Freshwater > Lake | place: Spain...
AATTTATGCTCCACGCTTCCTTCCCACACTCGGTCGCCCTCATGCAGTTGCGCTTCACTTCGTTCGCTGTGATCAACTTACGGCGAGACTTGCACCCGCAGGAGTGCGCCCATGCTGGGCGCACCAAGAAAAAAGGACGGTCGCAACCGTCCTTCGTTCCCGCTGACCGAGCGCCCGCCTCCCGGCGGGTTCGGTTCGGCATCAGAGCGAGTAGTACATGTCGAACTCGATCGGATGCGTGGTCATGCGCATGCGCGTGACTTCGGTCATCTTGAGCTCGATGTAGGCGTCGATCATGCTGTCGGTGAAAACGCCACCCTTGGTCAGGAAGGAGCGGCCCTTGTCCAGGTAGTCGAGCGCCTGGTCGAGGCTGTGGCAGACGGTCGGAACCTTCGCGTCTTCTTCCGGCGGCAGGTGGTACAGGTCCTTGGTGGCGGCTTCGCCAGGGTGGATCTTGTTCTCGACGCCGTCCAGACCGGCCATCAGCAATGCCGAGAAGCACAGGTAGGGGTTGGACAGGGGATCGGGGAAGCGCGCTTCCACGCGGCGCCCCTTGGGGTTGGCCACATACGGGATCCGGATCGATGCCGAGCGGTTCTTGGCCGAATACGCCAGCTTGACCGGTGCCTCGAAGCCGGGAACCAGACGCTTGTAGCTGTTGGTGCCGGGGTTGGTGATGGCATTGAGGGCACGGGCGTGCTTGATGATGCCGCCGATGTAGTACAGCGCGAAATCGGACAGGCCGGCATAACCGTCGCCGGCGAACAAATTCTTGCCGTCCTTCCAGACCGACTGGTGCACATGCATGCCCGAGCCGTTGTCACCGACCAGGGGCTTGGGCATGAAGGTGGCCGTCTTGCCATAGGAGTTGGAGACGTTCCAGACCACATACTTCAGGATCTGCGTCCAGTCGGCGCGCTGCACCAGGGTGCTGAACTTGGTGCCGATCTCGTTCTGGCCGGCACCCGCCACCTCGTGGTGGAACACCTCGACCGGAATGCCCAGGGACTCGAGGATCAGGGCGATCTCGGCACGCAGGTCTTGCGTGCTGTCCACCGGCGGAACCGGGAAATAGCCGCCCTTGACGGTGGGGCGGTGGCCCTTGTTGCCGCCCTCGACCTTCTTGCCGGTGTTCCAGGGGGCTTCGTATTCGTCGATCTTGACAAAGGAACCCGACATGTCGGCACCCCAGCGCACGTCGTCGAAGATGAAGAACTCCGGCTCCGGACCGAAGTAGGCGGTGTCGCCCATGCCGGAGGCCTTGAGATAGGCTTCGGCGCGCTTGGCGATGGAGCGGGGGTCGCGGTCGTAGGCCTTGCCATCACCCGGCTCGACCACGTCGCAGCTCAGGAACATCGTCGTTTCCTCGAAGAACGGGTCGATGTTGGCGGTGTTCGGATCGGGCATCAGCAGCATGTCGGAGGCTTCGATACCCTTCCAGCCGGCGATCGACGAACCGTCGAAGGCGTGGCCGGACGAGAACTTCTCTTCGTCAAAATGGGACACGGGCACCGTGACATGCTGCTCCTTGCCACGGGTGTCGGTGAAACGGAAGTCGACGAACTTGACTTCGTTTTCCTTCACCATCTTGATCACATCTGCGACGGTCTTTGCCATCAAATACTCCTGTTGGGCGGTGGATGAAAAATGCTGCTTGCCTGCAAACGCAGTTTTTGTGCCAGAAAAAATCCTCGGGCGATTCTGCAAAGCGCCCTATTCTGCCTTGCTATCGCAGGAGCTGGCGCGTCCGTGCACCAGACGCACCAGACACGCACGCGGATTGAAGCACTAAAAACGATCACGAACGGGCACCTCAAAGGTGCGGGTCAGTTTCGCACCAATTCGGGGCCCAATTCAGCCTCGAATTGGCGCAGGCCCTGCTTCAGGGCGACAAAGGCATCCTGCACCACCGGCCCTTCGCCCTTGACACCCAGCTCGATGTGCCGGCCATACTGCGGGTGGTCGACGCTGGGCAGGCTGAACACCTTGACACCGGTGAAACGCCGTTCGAGCTCCTCCATCAGGGGCGTCAGCGTCGCCTCCATGGCGCCCATCACGATCACCGACAGTTCGGCCCAGTCGCGCTGATGCACCCACTGGGCGCAGTGCGTGTCCAGCACCCACTCGATCATCGGCCAGGCCATGACCGGGAAACCGGGAACGAAATGGACGGCACCACCGGCGGGGGTGGCCTCTGCGGACTGGCTGCAACTGAAGCCGGGAATCTTGTTGTAGGGATTCGGAATGATCCGTGCCCCCTTGGGAAACAGGCCCATGTTCAGCCGGTGGAGGTTGTCGGCGCGCTCGGGCTCGAACGGCTGACCCTGCTCCACAGCCACATCCCGCATGCGCTCCAGGATGAGCGTGCGCGCCTGCGGATGCAGTTCCAGGGGGACACCCAGTGCCAGTGCGGCGCACTGGCGGGTGTGGTCGTCCGGCGTTGCCCCGATGCCCCCGCAGGAAAAAACGACATCGCCCGAGGCGAATGCGCGCCGCAATGTGTCCTGGATGCGGCGCGGCGAGTCCCCCACGTAATCGGCATAGGCCAGCTGCAGGCCCCGCGCCTTCAATCGCTCGATGACGGCAGGCAGATGCTTGTCCGCCCGTTTGCCCGACATGATTTCGTCTCCAATGATGATCAGGCCGAAATCGGGCACTGGCGAGGGTTCGCGCGGGGTCATGGCTTCAGGGATTTGCATGGGGCAATGCTACCGTGGACGGCGGGACATCGACCACGGCGCTGACCACTGTCGGCGGCGTGGACTCGGCGCGCAGGGCTTCGAGCGCCGCCAGACAGAAATGGGCAAACCAGAGCGAGGAAAACGCGAAGACCAGCGTGTACACCCATACCGCCACGGGAACGAGCACCACGAACGCCACCGCGAACAAGGCCGCCGAGGCCCACAGCAGGCTGGGCGCGACCCCGAGGAAACCTGCCAGCATGCCAATGCCGAGCAGCCAGCCACGGTAACGGCGGAAGATCTCGACACGCTCATCGCGGCTGGCATGTTCGGCCAGCGCATCGTAGGCCATCACCCGGTAGGTCAGCCAGCCCCAGATCAGCGGCGGAAGGATCAGGATGAGTGGCGGCACCAGCCACAGCGGTATCGACACCACCAGGGCGATCAGCGCCAGCAGCCCCGAACCGAGCGACCACAAAAGCGCACCGATCCACGAGCCGCCCCGCTTGCGTTCCAGGTGGGGAAAACGCCGCTCGGCGACCAGCGACACGAGGGCGGGGGCCATCAGCAGTGCCACGACCAGCAGGGACACGACAACGATCAGCGGTGTCACCGCGAAGATCACGATCAGGGGCGCCAGCACCGGTTTCAATGCGCCCACCCCGATCCCCTCCATCCAGTCGAGCACCGTCTTGATGATCGCAGTGGACTCCAGCCAGCCTCGCACGATGTCCAGCGCGGTTTCCCAGTACAGGTAGCCCAGACCAAGCGCAAGCACCACCATCAGGATCAGGGGCAGGAACGACAGGGCGATCACGCGCGGTCGTACGCAATAGGCCACTGCCCGCCAGAAGGAGTCGAGGAACAGGTTCATGCCGCAAGCATAACGGCGTCGGAACGATCCGGTAGGATGGTCGGCATGGAGCATGTGCATGTGCAGGGATGCCGCCTCGAAGTCCACACCGTGCCGGCGCCGGCAGGTTCACGCCCGGCGGCGCCGTTGGTGTTTCTGCACGAGGGCCTGGGGTCCGTCTCGATGTGGCGGGAATGGCCGGCCGAGCTGGGCAGGGCCACCGGGCGCGCGGTCGTGGTGTATTCGCGCCGCGGCTACGGCCAATCCGATCCGGTGCCCGAGGTGCGTACCGACGGTCGCCTGCCACCCGACTACCTGCACCGCGAAGCCTGGGAGGTCCTGCCTGCGCTGCTGGAACAGCTGGGACTGGCGCAACCGGTGCTGCTGGGCCACTCGGACGGCGCCAGCATCGCGCTGCTGCATGCCGCGCGCTTTCCGGTGCGCGCCTGCATTGCGATGGCACCCCACGTGATGGTCGAAGACCGGTCGATCCAGTCCATCGCCCAGGCCCGCGAGGCATTCCTGCACGGTGAACTGCGTGCGCGCCTCGCCCGTTACCACGCAGATGTGGATGGCGCCTTCTGGCAGTGGAACGACGCCTGGCTCAACCCGGCCTTTCGAGGCTTTGACATCCGCGCCGATTGCACCCGGATCACCGCGCCGGTGCTGGCCCTCCAGGGCGACCAGGACCCGTACGGCACCATGGCCCAGATCGACCAGATCGACCTGCCCGCGTACCGCATCCGACGGGTGGCACTGGCCGGCTGTGGCCACTCGCCCCACCGTGAGGCGCCGGCCGCCACACTGGCGGTTGCGGTGGATTTCCTGTCGCGGATCGACTGAAGCCGATGGGCCTGCCGATCAGGCGCTGATCGCGGCGAGGTCGTCCGGCCCCAGCCAGCGCCACTGGCCTGGCGCAAGATCGGCGGGCAGCGCCAGGCGACCGATGCGCGCGCGATGCAGCGCCTCGACCCGGTTGCCCACTGCCGCCAGCATGCGCTTGACCTGGTGGTACTTGCCTTCGGTCAGGGTCAGTTGCAGGTGGTGGCTGTCCAGCGCCTCGCAGGCGGCGGCCCGCACCGGCTTCGGGTCATCGTCGAGCACCACGCCCTCGAGCAGGCGGCGCACCTGCGCGGCGTCCAGCGCGTGTTTCACGGTGACCTCGTAGACCTTGGGCACATGGTGCCGTGGGGAACTCATGCGGTGGATGAACTTGCCATCGTCTGTCAACAGCAACAGCCCGGTGGTGTCCTGGTCGAGCCGCCCAACCGCCTGAACACCCTGCACGGCCGCTTTCTGGGGCCGCATCCGCAAGGGGGAAGGCAAGAGCGTGTAGATGCTGGGGTAGGTCGACGGCTTTTGCGAGCACTCGGTGCCAGCCGGCTTGTGCAGCATCAGGTAGGCCCGCTCGGCGTACGGCCACTCGACGCCCTGGACCCGAAACCGCAGCCCGGCCTCGCGGACTTCGGTGCCCGGCTGCAGGCCCGGCACCGCCTGGAACGGACCCTGGCCGGCCTCCTGGACCTGGACCAGGCCCTGCTGGATCAGGCCGGCACATACCCGGCGCGTGCCAAACCCCTGGGAAAACAAGACTTCCTGCAACTGCATGGACGGATCATAGACACCTGCCGGGCAGCCTGGGCGTCAGCGGATCGTCCCCCGGCGCCGCCACTTGGGCGTCAGCACCCGGACGCAGCCGCGAACAGGTCCGGATCGCTGCGTTGCAGCCGCCCGAAATTGGCCTTCCACATCTGCTCCCGGAAACCATACTTGTAATACGCCTCCCGGTAGGAACGTGCGGCGGCCGGGTCCATCGGCTTGCCACCCACAGACATGGCGGCCAGCTGGTACTCGCAGGCAAGGTCGAAGACCATGGTCTCGATGGTGGTGAATTCCAGGTTCTCACCCACATGCACCGAGCCATGGTGCGGCATCAGCACCACCTTGTTCTGCCCCAGCGCAGCCGCGATGGCGGCGCCCTCCTTGTCGGGCGTCAGGCTCGGGTCGTCGACAAACTCGGTGACCAGGTCGGCGAACATGCTGCCGTACACGTAGAAGACGTCAAACTTCTGCCGGGTGGTGGCAAAGGTCGAGATATTGCGGGTATGGGCATGGATCACGCAATTCACATCCGGCCGCGCCATCATGACCGATGCATGGAAGTTGATGCCAGGTGACGCTGGCAATGTGCCAGGCTCGATGACCTGCAGATCGAAACCCACCTTCGAGACATGCTCCGGCAGGGTTTCATCGAAATACTGGAATGGCGTGACCCAGAATGCGTCCTCACCCGGCACCCGCAGGCTCACATGCCCGCCGATCTGGCTGTCGAGGCCGGCACGGTACAGCATGCGCCGGGCAGCCGCGATCCGGAAATGGGGGGAGGTCAGGTCGTGCAAGGCCGGTGCGGGCATGGTGTCTCCTGCAGGATGGGAGTGCGTCGGGTGGCACCCTTCAATGTCCTGCCGGCACTTTAGCAGACCGCACCGGGCCAGTCACCCGGCCTCGCGACCCGTCAGTGCTTGGGGGCCTGTACGCTGCTGCTGCGCACGCTGAGCCACATGGTCAGGGCCAGAATGCCGACCACCACCCCCAGCGACACGCCGACCGGGATCTTGTAGATGTCGATCAGGCACATCTTGGTGCCGATGAACACCAGGATGACCGCCAGCCCATAGTTCAGCAAATGGAACTTGTCGGCCACGGCCGCGAGCAGGAAGTACATCGCCCGAAGTCCCAGGATGGCAAACACATTGCTGGTCAGCACGATGAAGGGATCGCTCGTGATCGCAAAAATTGCCGGGATGGAGTCCACCGCGAAGATGACATCGGTCAGCGCCACCAGGGCGATCACCATGAGCAGCGGCGTGGCGATCTTCTTGCCGTTCTCGACCGTCCAGAAGCGCTCGCCGTCGTACTGCTTGCTCACCGGCAGCACGCGGCGCAGCAGCTTGAGGGCGGGGTTGTCGTCCAGTTCCGGCTCCTTGCCTGCCGCCCACCACATCTTGACGCCGGTGAGGACCAGGAAGGCACCGAACACATACAGGATCCAGTGGAACTGCGCCAGCAGCCAGCCGCCGACCAGGATCATCACCGTGCGCAGCACGATGGCGCCCACGATGCCGATCATCAGCACGCGCTTCTGGTACTGCGCCGGAACCGCGAAGTAGGTGAAGATCATCAGGAACACGAAGATGTTGTCCACCGCCAGGGACTTCTCGATCAGGTACCCGGTAAGGAATTCGAGCGAACGGGTGTTGGCGATCTCGGTGGAGCCGGTGCTGTCCTTGACGGCCCACCAGAAGAGGCCGTTGAAGAGGAAGCTCATCGCGACCCAGATCAGCGACCAGTTGAGGGCCTCCTTGACCCCGATCTCGTGGGCGCCCTGCTTCTTGAGCACGACAAAGTCGACAAAGAGGGAAACGAGAACAATGGCCACGAACGTGACCCACAGCCACATTGGCGCAACGGTTTGCATGGCAAGACCTTTCAGTTGGAAAAAATGCAACGGTCCTGAAGGTCTTGCGGGAGAGAGCCCATGGGCTCCTCTACGTGCTCCGGCTGCGGGACCACCGACTTGGTGAATCCGCAACGTATTGACGAAACACGAGGAATCGGCGGTGTGGCACCGAAACTGCTACTCCCCTTGAGGATGTAAGAGATTGTGCCCACGGCAGAAAAGCCCCAGCAGCCGTATTGAATTGACCGGCCAGCCAGGGCGCAGCTGCACAGGTGCGCCGTCAGCGGGTGATGAACCCGCGCAGGACCTCGAAATGCGGACCCGGGGCATCCCGCACCACCCCATGACCACAGTCTGTAAAGCGTTCGAATTGCACCAGCGCCGGTGGCAGATGGGCGGCGATGGTCTCGCTGAAAGCCATTGGCGTGATGGGGTCCCGGTCGCCGGCCATGACCAGGGTGGGGCAGGCCACCTTGGCGAGATCCGAACGAAAGTCCATCTGGTTGAAACCGTTCTGCACGAAATGCAGGTTGACCGGGTCATGGACGATGGCCCGCGCGATGTTTTCGAAATCGCTCGGCGGCCGGGTGTAGTACAGCGCGTGGCACTTCTCGCGATAGGCGATCCGCAGCTCGGGGGTGGGCGTCAGCCAGTAGGCACGGGCCAGATCACGTGCCTCTGGCCCGCCGACCCGTTCGAAGGCGTCAAACACCGCTGGCCAGTCGGGCCGTGCCGCCGTGCTGGTCAGTACCAGTTTGCCCGGGTGCTCGGGATGCCGGGTCGCATACGACTGGGCAACGAATCCGCCAAAAGACACGCCGTACACGATCGGCTTCTCGATGCCCAGCACGTCGCAGAAGCCGCGCACATCATCTCCCCATTGCGCGAGGTTCCAGTGCGCGGGGTCGCCATGCCCGCTGCGTCCGTTTCCGCGGTGGTCGAGGTAGATGACCTGCGCGACGTCGGTCAGCGTCGAGAACCCCGGTTTGAAGAGGCTGTGATCGAATCCCGGTCCTCCATGCAAAAGGATGATGGTCGGCCGCTCGCGCATCGAGCTTCCATCCGGCACCAGGCCAAGGCCCTCGACATCGAAATACAGGCGTACGCCGTTGACAGTGACATGCATCGGTAGCGGTTCCTTGTCTGCAACAGTCTACGACGGGATTGCGCGCCGGGTCGCGGACCAGGCCATGCCACCTTGCAGGTATGCCGGCGATGTCCTCCCTCCCTTGACCGTCCGCAATCAACAAGACCGACGCCGCGCTCATCAACATTTTGGTCAAGGACGGCCGCGCCTCGTTTGCCGACATCGCGCGCCAGCTCGGCATATCGCGCGCCCACGCGCGCACCCGGGTGCAGTCGCTGGTGGACAGCGGCGTGATTGCGCTGTTCAGCGCTGTCATCAACACCGAAAAGCTGGGAAAGGTGATCTCCACCTTCATCGAATGCCACCGACTGCACAGTTTCAGTGTGCGTGGCCGCCGCCAGGTGGAGGCGCCGCAGGGGCCCCCAGTTCCCCCCGCGCCTGTCGCAGCACCTGCCAGCCACCCTGCAGCGCCAAGGTGGCCATGAGCGCAGCAACCAGCAGGTCCGGCCAGGGGCTGCCGGTGCCGAAAACAACCAGGGCGGCCAGGAGCACCGCAAGGTTGCCGATGGCATCGTTGCGCGAGCACAGCCAGACACTGCGCATGTTGGCATCGCCCTCGCGAAATGCGTACAACATCCAGGCCACTGACACATTGGCCAGGAGCGCCAGCAGCGCCACGGCACCCATCGTGGAGGCATCGGGCACGCGGCCGTTCCACACGGCCCACACTGCGCTTGCCAGCACATAGAGACCGAAGCCCATCATGCTGGCAGCCTTGAGCATGGCAGCCCTGGCACGCAGGGCCAGTGCAGAGGCGAGCACCGCCAGCGACACGCCATAGTTCAATGCATCCCCCGCAAAATCGATGGCATCGGCCAGCAGGGACAGCGAGCCCGACGCGTAACCCCCGCCCAGCTCGACGAGGAACATGGCGGCATTGACCAGCAGCGCCACCCACAGGATGCGGCGATAACGCGCAGGGTCGGCCATCTGTCCCGGGGCGGGATTTTCGTGCTCGCAGCAGTGGGCAGACATGGGGGCTCCATCAGTTCAGAATGTGTCTATTGAAAACCCTGGAGTGGCTCCAGAGTCAAGCCCCCTCTTCCACGAACAGAAAAACCACCATGCGCATCAAGGAACTGTCTCAAGCCACCGGCGTGGAGGTGGAGACCATCCGCTACTACGAGAAACAGGGGCTGCTGCCGGCGCCGGCGCGCCAGGACAACGGCTACCGTGCCTACACCCCTGACCATCTGGACCGGCTGGCTTTCGTTCGCCACTGTCGGGCGCTCGAGATGCCGTTGGCGGACATCCGCCGGCTGCTCAACGCGCTGGATGCGGCAAGCGAACCGCATCCGGACGTGGACCGCCTGGTGGCGGAACAACTGGAACGGGTGCGGGCACGGCTGACCAGCATGCGCGCCCTGGAGAAGCAGTTGCTGCTGCTCCAGGCCAGCTGTGGGCATTGCGACGAGGTCGGAAACGATTGCGGCATCCTCCAGGAACTCGTGGCCGCCGCGCGTGGCGAAGCCCGCGCCGTTCCGCGCAGCCCCCATCATGAATTCCTGGGGGGAAACGCCTGACAGGCAGGCTCCCGACAGGAGACCGAGACAGCGCGCGAGAAGGAGATGACGGCGGGGGCGATGCCCCTGCGAGGCTCGTAGCCATGCCTGCTGCCTGCTGTACTCGAGTGACGAGTGGTGAACGGCGATGCCCAGCTTGCCTGCGTCGTCCTTGACGAAGCTCCGCGCAGTGCGGGTAGGCTTGAAAAGAACCGCACCCATCTGGTAACGGTGGGGTCTTCCCGTGTTTCCGGTGTCTTCACACTGGACACCGCGCACGGAGAGAATTGGAGAAGGCAGGATGCCATGGCCGTTATTGCCCCAAGCTTCTCGGATCTCGTGCTTGCTGTGGATGCCGCAGAGCCCCTGGGTATTGATCGGTCGGTCGTGGCGCACAACCAGCAGGAACGGGCGATCCCGCACGATGTGAAGTGCGTTCCCGCAGGCCTCATCGATCCCGCGCGTCGCCCCGACCAAGGTCGGTATGGACATCGACCGGAGGATGATTGCCAAGCAGTGGCGCGCGCTGTTATACTTATCCAGGGGGGCGACACAGTGCCGCGCGGGCGTCCCGGTATCTCCCCACACTGTTCGTGTTGCGTGCAACGCTGCGTCGCGCCCTGAGCCCCGACCCAGCCCCGCTGGGACACTTGCTGCTGAACTCAAGGAGCCGTAAATGACGAGGTCACACCATCGGATCTGCAGGCCCTGGCGCCTGGGCCTGCTGGCGGGCGGCGCAGCAGTCGTGCTGGCCGCTGCACCGGCGGGGGCCGTGGGCAATATCTCCTGGGTGGACTGGACCAGCTGGTCACCCTCCGGGGCCCAGGGCGTGCTGGCCTTTGGCGACGAGGAGGTGAACGTCACCTTCGCTGGCGAGGTCTTCGTGGGCTTCGTAAATGGCTTCCAGGAGCCCTACTGGGGCTACTCTGCCTCCACCTACCTGAGCAGTGCGGTAAAAAACCCTCCGCCGTACGACGCCCTTATCCTGGCCGGGGGGACGCCCGACCTCAACACCTTGTCGTTCAGCCAAGTGGTGGGGGGCAGACCCTTGATGGCCATCGGCTCGCTGGGGCTGACGAACGCCAGCCGCAGCGTGAACATCGCCACGCGCATGGAGTTCCAGCCGCCGGTGCAACTGCAGGTACTGAGCAATGGCCCCAACTACTACGCCGGCGGGCAGTGGACACCGTTTTCCACCATCGGCGCCACGCTGGTTGGGGTGGAGTCCAGCGGCACTGTGCGGTTGAACGGTATCTCCCAGCAGGTGCAGTGGCGCTCGCCGGTGCGCGAAGAAACCAACGGTGAGCTGGTGGGCACCTACATGTTCACCGTGGGTGTGGACTGCGACGGCTACCGCCTGGGGCCCAACCCCATGACCCAGGCGACGGCGGTGCCGAGAGGCTGCAGTGCGTGGATCGGCCGTGACTTCGAAGGCGACTCGTTCGCGCAGCAGGCCAAGCTGCAGGTGCGTGGCGACCTGCAAAACGTTGGGTCCTGGACAACCGACGAGGTGCTGGTCACCAGCGCCGGCCGGGTGGACAACCGCGACAGCCTGATTGTCGGTGAGCAGCGCAGTTTCGAGTCCTTCGGCCGCCTGTCCAACAGCGGCAAGCTCGACGCACGCGGCACGCTGTCGGTGTTGTTCGGCGGCACGCTCGACAACACCGGCACGCTCACGCTGAAGGACGGCAACACCTTCCCAACCGGTGGACGCCTGCTGGTGGACGCGGGCGCGCAGGCCGAATCCAGCGGCGCGCTGATCGTGGAGGCCGGCGCCCGGCTCGACCTGCGTGGTGGGCTTCGCAGCACGGGCTCCTTGCGGGTCGACGACCCGACGGGCCTGCTGCAGGTGGCCTCCACCGGCCGGCTGGATGTGGGTGGTACGGCCACGATCATGGGCGGTATTGACAACGCAGGCGTCGTCTCGGTACTGGGCGGAGGCACGCTTGTGTTCGACCGCAACATCGATTTCGTCGGCAGCGTTCCCCTGCTCGACAACCGCAACCTGGTGCAGGTGCAGGCCGGCGGCTTGCTGCTGGTCACTGGTTCCGCTTCACCTGGATTCTTGGGTGGCTCCCAACTGCACAACCGCGCCGCCGGCACCTTGCAGGTGGACGGCACCCTGCAGCTTGACGGAACCTTGACAAACGCTGGACGGCTGGTGATTGGCGGCGCGGGCGAGATGGTGCTCAACGATGGGATCTACGTCCAGTCGACTGGCGCCCGCCTGGACGCGGCAGGCACCGTGCGTGCCGAAGGCAGCAGCAGACTGGACTTCCAGGGTGGCACGGCCACGGTGAACCGGCTGCTGTTCAATGACCCAACCGGTCGGCTGGACACACAAGCCGGCGCCAGGCTCACCGTCGGCGCGGGTGGCCTGGAGTCCCACGGGAGGGTCGTCAACCGCGGCACGATGGTCTTGCAGGGCTTCGCCGCCGAATCGTTCGTGAACTGGCTCGACAACCGCGGCACCTTCAACGTGGCCCCGGGAGCGCAGTTGATCATCGACGAGCCGCTGACCAATTCCGGCCGCTTCGATGTGGATGGTCGGCTGTTCCTGGTCGCGCCCTACGTGACGCAATCGGACAACGGGGTGTTCATCAACAACGGCACCGTGACCAGCAGCAAGCCCTTGGTTTTCTTTGGGGGAGACTTCCGGGGTCGCGGTGAATTCGATACGTCCTTGGTCACCTTCGGCGACATCACGTTCGAGCAGGCCACCAACGTCAGCCCGGGCAACTCACCCGGCACGATGCGCGTGCGCGGCGACATGGCACTGGCAGGCCGCACCACGCTGACCATGGAATTCAGCGACCACGAAGGCGGCGATCGGCTGGTGGTGGGCGGGCGCCTGATCGGTAACGGCAACACGATGCGCATGGTTTTCGTCGGCGACGAGGCGCCTGGCCTTGACCAGATCTTCGACTTCCTGTCGGTGGGCGCCGGTGCGGCCGAGAATCTGCGCATCGTCGCCGACGCGCCCGGCGCAGTACTTGACTTCGTCAGCGGGCGCACCACCGAGACGGGGCAACCCATCCAGGCTGTGGCCTTTGTCAGCCCGTGGTCAGAGCCGTTGGGGAACCGGCTGGACAGCCTGCAGGGCGGTAGCTTGTACGGCAGCTATTTCCTCGATGGTGAGCTTCGCCGGCCGAATCTGGCCCTCAGCAACCTCGGTACGCTGGGCATCCGCAACTCCGGGGCTGCGCTGCTAGAGGTGGACACCTTCTACAACTGGTCCGGAGCGGCGCTGCTCAACAGTGGCCGCGTCGAGGTCAGGTCCTTGCTGTACAACTATGGCCTGGTGAAAGTGCGCGCCGGAGCGCAACTGGTGCACGACGGGCGGTTCACCAATCTGAGTGGCGCGCGGATGGAGGTGCGCGGCGAGATGCTGGGCGGCAAGTTCAGCGACATCGTCAACGCCGGTTCGCTTTTCGAAGTTCATGGCCGCGTGGCAGGCCAGTACGCTTACGGGCAAAGCGGCGTTGGCGCCCGCACCGTTGTGAACGGCCGCCTGGAAGTGCCTGAGGTCTACATCGGGGGCGGCGTTCTCAGTGGCACGGGTCGGGTGGTGGGAGACCTGCACGTGCTCGTCGGCGGGCGCTTCGAGCCTGGGCCGGGCGTGGGCGGCGGGCCCTTCGGGCCTGGGCCGGGCGTGGGCGGCGGGCCCTTCGAGGCCGGTACGGGCGTGGGCGACTTCCGCGTCGACGGGTACTTCGCATTGGAAGGCGGCGAGCTGGTGATCGACCTCGCCGCCGACGGTGTCAGCGACCGGCTGCTGGTGGACGGGGGTGCGGCGCTGAACAGCGGGCTGCTGCGGCTGCGCCTGGCCGAAGGCCTGGTACCCACGGCGGGCAGCCATTGGACCTGGCTGCAAATGCTGAACTTCGCGTACCCGGCCATCGCGACCGACCTGCCTTGGGTGCTCGAGGCTGCGCTGCCGGGTGGCGGCTTCGTGCTGCTGGCCGACAACGCTGGCGTGCGCGACGGCTTTGACATGTTCCCCCAGCCCCTGCAGGTGGTGCTGGACGGCGGCGAGGTGCGACTGCAGGCCATGGCGCCCGTGCCCGAACCGGAAAGCGTGGCGCTTTGGCTGGCTGGGCTGGGACTGTTGGGCGCGGCCGTGCGCCGCCGGCAAAAGACGCGAGCCTGATCGGGCGCCTCCATCGTATCAGCCACCCGGCGCTCCGGCGACCCCTTCAGGTTGGGAGTACTGCGCCTGGGGGTACAACCTCAAAACTTCCCCCAGACCACTATTCACCCCCCGTCTGTACCCCCACCTCTTGCCGCCAGTCAATGGCGGTCCTTGTAGCCCACTGCCACCTAAGCCCCTGATTTTCCAAAGAAAAAGGCCGCCAAGTGCTTATCCTTGGCGGCCTTTGTCAGAGGGTATGGTGGCGGACGGTTGACCATGTGCTGACTGGCCTCCCGAGCTTATGAGCACTTCTGCGGGCGTGAGCGGGTGCAATCAGGCTTTTCGTTTCAGCCGCTCCACTTCGGCGCGGAAGGCCGGGGTCAGGTCTGCGATCAGGGATTCGATGTCGCGCACCTGATGTTGAACCGTCAGCACGGCGATGCCTTGCGGCACGAGGTCATAAATGACGAAGTGCTGCCGCGCAGTAACCATCAGAAACGGCGCCGAACGGTACTGCCGCAAGCGGCCCTTCTCCGGGTTGGCGGCAGCAACGCCCATGACCACGTACAGATCGGCGAGGTACTGGTCGGCAACGTTTTCGCCCCATTCACGGAGCGACCGCGTGTGGATGCGGCGCAAATCCAGCGCCGCATTCCGGGTCAGCAGGAACGTGGCGGGGGATGGCAAGTCATTTCCAGCCATCGGCTTCCTTGCGGTCGAGCACCGCCATGTCGGCCTTGAAGTCGCCGCTGGACGCGAAGACGCGGCCTGCCGCCAAGTCTCGGTACCCGGCAAGGATGGCGTCCTGCACAAACTGGCCGTCACGCCGTTCCATGTCGCGGCGGATCAGGTCGCGCACGTATTCGCTGGGCGTTTCGTAAAGACCCGCCTCGCCGACCATTCGATCCACGAATTCAGCCAAGGGCTGCGACAGACGAGCGTTGATACGTTCGGACATGGGAGCCTCCCGGAGCGATCAGATAGATTCATTGTCGCACAGGTGGCGTCACGTGTCGCAACTATTGCGACGAAGAAGACAAGCGACTGTACTGGCACCTGATTTCGCTCATTTCTCCCCGAGGATTCACGGGCAAGCCGTTGTCACGGAACAAATTTCGCTGATTTCGCCAAATTCGCGCTGCGCCTCGACGCGATACCCCATCGCCCGGTAGCCACGCTGGCGCTTGTCCCACATTCGCAGCAGCGCCGGATGGCCGGTGTCGACGAAGTCGATGATCCGCACGTCGGTCTTGCTAGCGTGCTCGCGGTGCAGGCGCCCAGCGTACTGCTGCAACGTGCCCTTCCAGGACACAGGCATCGCGAGGACCAGGGTGTCGAGCGGCGGGTGGTCGAATCCCTCGCCAACCAGCTTGCCGGTGGACAGAAGGACACGTGGCGCGTCGGGCGGCAGTGCATCCAGGTCTGCGACCAGCGTCGCTCGTTGCTTCCTGGACATTCGTCCGTGCAAGACGAACGGGGCCGGGTGCAGGCTCTCGAGCTCCGTCTTGATGGCATCGAGGTGTTCTGTGCGTTCTGTCAGGACCAGCACCTTGCGTCCCTGCGCGACGGCATCGCGCACCTCGGCGGCGATGGCTGCTGTTCGGGCCGGATCGTTGGCGAGGTGCCGGAAGACGTCCTGAATGCCGGCCTCGGTTGGCAGATCGATCCGTACGTGCCGGGAGTGCGGTATGACTGCCAGATCGTGCGGTGCGCCGGCCGGCCTGGCCGCCGTGTGGCGGATCGGCCCGCACTGCATAAAGATGATCGGCTGCTGCCCGTCGCGGCGGATCGGTGTCGCCGTCAGGCCCAGTACGTATTTCGCTTTCGCCCGTTTCAGGATGGCGTCAAAAGACACCGCGCCGACGTGGTGGCACTCGTCGACGATCACCTGGCCGTAATTTTCCACCAACGGGTTCACCTCGCCCTGCCGGGAGACAGACTGCATCACGGCGATGTCGATCTTGCCAGTGGGCTTGGCCTTACCGCCACCGATGGTGCCGACCACGCCCTTGGCGACACCCAGAAAGGCTTGCAGGCGCTCCTGCCATTGCTTGAGCAACTCCGTGCGATGCACCAGCACCAGGGTGTTGACGCCCCGCCGGGCGATCATCGCGGCGGCAGTGACCGTCTTGCCGAAGGCAGTTGGCGCGCACAGCACGCCAGCATCGTGGGTGAGGAGTCCTGCAACAGCGGCTTCCTGATCGAGGCGCAGACTACCGACAAAGGACACGTCCAGCGGCTGGCCGCCGAAGCGTTCGTCTCGCAGGTCACAGGCAATGCCGTTGTCTCGCAGCAAGGACAGCGCGGCATCCAGGCAACCGCGCGGCAGGGCGATGTGCTGGGGATAGCTCTCTGCGCAGCCTATGACGCGCGGCTTGTCCCACACCGACATCCGCATTGCCTGGGCCTTGTAGAACTCAGGGTTCTGGAAAGCCGCCAGCCGGATCAGCCGGTTGGCCAGAGCCTGCGGCAACTCGGCCTTCTCGAAATAGATCAGATTGGCCAGCGTGACGGTCAGTGACTTCGGCATCGGACCGGCCAGTTTCTTGGCCGATGTGTTCTCGCGCTTCCAGGGCGTGGCCAGGTCCTCGTCGTCGATGAAGGTGACGTCCAGCGGATGGACGCCACCCGTGGCCCGGAGGATGGTCGGCTCGATATCGTGCGCGGCCATCGGCTGGATGGAGGCGAGGAACGCCCATTGATCGGGGTACGGTCGCAGGCCGGCATCGACGAAGACGCTGAAACCCTGCTCCCTTGGACCTTTCTGCAGCGGCAAGGCGATCAGGTTGCCGAACCCGCCTTTGGGCATCGTGTCCTGGTTGGGGAACAGTCGGTCATAGGATTCCAGCTTCAGTTGCCGGGTGCGAGCGCAGGTATGGCTGATGATGGCCGTGCCCAAGCGGCGGGCATCACGCGCTGAAACGCGGCTGGCAAAGAACACCCACGCGTGCGCTCCATTCCCGGAGCGGGAAATCTCCAGCGCCGCCGGAACACCCAGATCTTCGCAGGACCGCAGGAACGCTCGCGCGTCGTCGCGCCAGTCGGCCTCGTCGAAATCGACAGCCAAAAAGTAGCAGGTGTCATCCTCCAGCAGCGGATAGACGCCTACCGTGTGCTCGCCGGCCAAATGGTCGTAGATCACAGCATCGGACAGTGGGATCAGCAGGCGACTGCTGCAATCGCCGCATTTGATGCGCGGCTTTTCGCAGATACCGGCGCGCCACTCATTGGCGCAGGCTGGTGCGTAGCCCGACTTGCCTGAGGTCTTGCCTTCCCATCGAACTGGATAGACATCGGTGCGGCCTCGAAACAGGCGGCGGAACAGCGCCACCTTTTCGGCAGTGGAAAGCCGGGACGGTTCCGGCTCCCTCGCTACGATGACGGCCGATTGCGGCGTACGCCACTCAATGCCGTGGGATTCAAGGAGCGCGATCAGGCGGGCGTTTTCGGCCTGCACAGTTGAAAGATCGGTCCGTTCAGTCATCGACCCCGTACTCGGAAAGCAACTCATCCATATCGTCGCCTACGCCGTAACCAAAGTTGTGGCTGATGTTTCGAACCACGCACAGACGTCCCCAGAACGTGGATCGCGCCGCAGCGGGCACTGCAGCAATGGCCTTCAAGGCCTGTTCGAACATTCGCACCAGTGCGTCGAAGTACCCCTCGTCCTGCAGGCCAATGTCGTTGCTGAACCCAGCTGCACGCTCACAGTAAAACACCATCAGTTCCGCAAGACCCTCGGGTTGGCCGACAGCTTTCTTGTAATCCGAAATAGCCTTTTTCGCCTTGGCGACCGAGGTGTCCTGGTTCTTGAACGCGTCGGGCCAGAGCCAGCGATCGATGGTGGCCTTGTAGGGCTTGAGCACATCTTCGCCGAGTCCGAAGCGGGCGTGCAGGAATGCCTGGTTGTCCTTGCTGGCGGCGTAGAGGTCTTGCACCAGTCCCAGCAGACCGGCGCGATCAAAATCAACCAGCTTGGTTTTGACGTCGCTCCAGCTGGGCGCACTTTTCTTCGTGGCCATCTGCTTATTCCTCGTCGCTGGCCGGGTCCTTGCCAGCCTCAATCTGCTTCAGCAGACGGTCGAAATCACTTTCAAACAGCCGGTCCTGCACGATGCGGTATTTCTCGAATTCGCTCTCGGCGTGGGCTCTGGCAATTTCTGCCGTGACTTTGCCCGCGTCCTGCAATACCTCGCGGTCGGTGGCTTCAATAAAGCGGTTCAGGCGGCTTTCCCAATCCGCCATGGTCATGGGAATCTTGCGCTGCGCCATGTCCTCGGCCACATCCAGATAGGCGTTGACCAAGCGGGAGAGTTGCGCCATCTCAATCTCGGTCAGGTAGTTCTTGGCCACCATCACATCGAATTTCTGAATCTTGCCCGCAGGTGCATCCTTCCATGTGCTCAGACCCATGTTGGGCTGGTCGGCATCGGCACGGTGGTAGACCACTTCCGCAGCGGTCTGGCCGTGGATGGCCCAGTGCAACTTGTTCTGTACGGTGGCGAAGAAACGCTTGGTGGCCTGCGCCGTCACGTCGTAGTCAATCGCCGTGGCGTAGATGTCGGTGATCTTCTGGTAGAACTTGCGCTCCGAGAGGCGAATCTCGCGGATGCGCTGGAGTTGCTCTTCGAAGTATTGATCGGTGAGGACGGAACCACCGGCCTTGATCCGATCGTCATCCATCACGTAGGCTTTGATGGTGAACTGCTCGATGATGCCCGTGGCCCACTTGCGGAACTGCACCGCACGCTCGGAGTTGACCTTGTAGCCCACCGCGATGATGGCGGGCAGGCTGTAGTGCTGGGTGTTGTAGGTCTTGCCGTCGGAAGCAGTTATCCGGAATTTCCGGATAACTGAATCTTCCTGCAACTCGCTGTCGGCAAAGATTTTCTTGAGGTGTTCGTTTACTGTGCGAACGTTGACGTCGTACAGCACGCCCATCATTTTCTGCGTGACCCAGATGCTCTCGTCTGCATAGACAGCCTCGACGCCCCCCTGGCCGCTGGCGGCGACAAAGGTCAGGTACTCGGCCGCCGAAGAGCGGACGATGGACACCGCGCGCTTTGAGGATGCCTGCGGCAGCTTTTTCGTGGTCATTTGTCCAACCCTGCTGCGTTGTTATGCATAGTCAGCAGCCATCAGGCCTTCGAACAAGCTCTTCGCACTCGGTGCCCCCAAAATCGCCTGCCGAACATCTGCGCGGGTTAAATCGAGCACACGCAGTTTGCCGCTGGCTTCTGCCACAGCTTCAATACGGCGGTAAGCATCAGCGTGTTCATTTGCGTACGCCGCCAAACCCTGCAACTTTGGCAGCGCGTCGGCCAGATGGAGACCGTGCGGATCGACCAAATCCACCACAACCTTTCCATCTTGTTCTGCGAAAAAGATGAAGTCAGGCCGGACGATCTTGAATTGCTCGTCTTCTAGGTAGGCAATACCCAGAGAGGACTGCCCCGGTTGCTGCGGGTTGCGATACCAGAACCGGAAACCAGTGCGCTTGGATTCCGCCTCGACAACTGTGCGCTCCCATTCATTCAACTCGGCTGGGTACTTGCCATCCTTGTCGGCCAGCAGATGGTTTTTCCACGTCGGAAAGGTGATTTCCCTATCGTTCTCGCGTGCCTTGGTGGCTTCATAGCGTGATTCAGGCTTTGCCAAATCCACGCTCTGCGGCTCGGTGCTCATCTCCACGATCTGCCGATAGGACTCCTTCCGGTCGTCCGACAGAGCCTTGATGTGCGGCGCGTACTCAGACAGCCACGCTTTCGCAAGCTTGTCAGCTTCCGCGTCGAAATAGCTTTGCACCTCGGTGACCAAGCCCAGCCCCGCAACAGTGACCCGAGCCTCGACAATAGCCTCAAGGAACTCCTCCGGATCGTCGTCTACGCTGGCCACCTGCTGGGCCAGATGCTCGACATATGTTTTCGCGATGTCCGGGCTGAAGATGCGCGCCGCACGCCGGTAGGCGTCGTCGATCACTGCGACGTCGGCGTCCTCCCAAAATTCATCGAAGGTCTTTTCCTTGTCCTTCATGTCAGCGACAACTGTCTTGCCGTCCACCGTCAGCACAGACTTGCGCTTGGCCTCGATCTTCTCTTTCTGAGATTCCTGAAATACATCCAGCGCCTTGTGCATCACGCCATGAGCCAACCGGCCAGCGCCCGCCCGAATGCCGTCGGATGCCAATTCGTGAGCCAGCGCGGTCAGCCGCTTTGCCGGTTTCGCGCCACGCTGCGGGCGAGTCTGCGACGGCAAAGATTCGAACGCATCCCAAACAGACGCGCTGGCCTCGGGGTGTGGCTTGACTTCCACGTAGTCGATCAGGATGCGCCCGGTGGGTGGTGCTGAGTCATCGCCCTTCATCAAGGCATCGACCACCTCTTCAACCGTCTTGCGGTTGAACTTCGGCAGCAAGCAATCCACCGCATTCAGTCGATCATTACCAGGGATGCGGCGGGCCAACGGCGAACGCACCATCCGTCCCAGCAATTGGGTGATATGGGTACGGTCGCTGGCAGCGCGGAACGACACCATCACTTCTGCGCGCGGGCAGTCCCAGCCGGTACTGATGGCATCCTTGGCGATCAGCACCCGCACCCACGTGGAGTCCTGTACCCGTTGCGGTTCGATGTAAGGCACATTGTGGTTGCCGAATTGCTGCGTAGTGTGGTCCCCAAAAACGTGCGCTACGCTGGCAGCCGGCAACTCCGGATAGCGATCAAAAATCGTGTCCAGTGCCCGCCCGATTTCGTTCGGGTCGGGCGTATTGGGCACCTGCAGCACCATTAGCGGCACAACCGCGCGGGCCTCCTCCTGTTGCTTGGCGTATTCGTGCCAGGCAATGGTGGACTCTTTCAGTTTGTCTGTGGCGCGTCGGACCAGCACGGTATCGAAATTGCCCGTCTCAGTGGGAATGTCCAGCAGGATGGTGTCTTTGATCAGGCCGGATTCCTGCACCTTGACCGCATCCACCACGACGTTCGGCAGTTTGATGTGCTTGCCCGCAAACTCGATGGCCTTGTTGAAACGCTCCACTGTTGCCGAAATTCCCCACACCACCGGGATGCCCGGCACACTGCCAAAGCCATTGATCAGGCGTTGCACGATGGTGCCTTTTTCTTTCACCGTGGCATTGCCCATGCCGCGGTGCGCTTCGTCCAGCACCAGATACAAAGTCAGCTCAGGGTCTTCAATGGTGTTCTGGATCGTGTCCCAAATGGTGTAGGCACGCAGGTCAGGCCGGGTTTCTGGCAGTAAGGCACCCGCCTTCGCTTCCAACTCTTCCGGATCGTGTCCCCGCACCAGCAGACTGTTCTTGCCCAATTTCTGGGTGTTGAGGAAATAAATTTTCCCGGCCTCGAACCGTGGACGGTTGAAGGTGTTTTCCACTACCACCAGATCGGTGTGATTGATACGGTCGCTGGCTTCCATCAAGCGGAACCGCGTTTGCTCATTCAGTGACGGATCATCGCTGAACCAGATCACCACCGCGCCAGGATCAGCGTCGAAATCAAATTCATCATCACCGTGAAACAGCGCCTCGAAGGCAGCGGCGGCCATCACGGTCTTACCAGCGCCCGTGACGGCGGTTAGCGAGAAAGCACTCTTGCGCGATTTACGACGCCAGTCATCCTGCGCATCTTTGAGGTTGTCCAAGGCATCGCGCACGGCGTCACGTTGATAGTCCTTGAGGGTGAACTTCATCTTTATTCCCCGTTCGCGAAGCTGAAATTGGACAGGTACGACTCATACAGCCGCACCGGCTCGATGCCATCAGGCAGGCGCTTGGCGATGGCCTGAAAGCGCCGGTCGTCGTCGGTGACGATGTAGGCAATACGCAAACTGCCTTGACTCACTGCATGGATGAACTGCGTGGCCTGATCGACCTCGGTCAACAAACCATAGGTATCGGCCACCGCCCAACCCTCGGGCATCAATTTGTCGATGCGGCGGCCTTGGGCACCCGCCCGCAGCCACAACATAGGCGCGATGCGTGCGTAGGCCAGGTTGTGGTTAACCGCGCTCTTGGCCTCGTAGGTCAGGGTGAAGAATTCAGCGTTTTCCTCGAAGCCATCGGCCATCGGGAATTCATCGGTGAACTTGTAATCGCCCTTGATAGGTTCGCCGCCCGGCGTCTTGCCGGTAATGGCAGCCGCCACGCGTGGCTTGGTGATGTAGTCGCAGATCCCGTGTTTTTCCCATTCGGCATCGCCTGGGCGCAACCCGTGCTCGCGCAGCGCCTTCTGCTCATAGGCGGCCACCTCGTTGTTGGTGACCGAGATGCACTGGCGACGACCGCCATCCTGCCTGTTCAGCCGCATCACGGCATGGGCCGTGGTGCCTGAGCCTGAGAAGAAGTCGAGGATGGTGGCGTTGGGTTTGTCGCCTACGAAAAAGCGAAGGGAATCTTCAATAGCGTACAAAGATTTGGGGAATGGGAACCTGCGCTCTGGGATAACGGATTTCAAAATTCCAGTTCCACCATGCTCGGCACTGTGCGACGTAAATTCCCACTGCGTTGTCACGTGCTTCAAAGTCGCGTCAACGTACTTTGCAACTACAGAACCGTCTCCACGTCTTTTCTCGATCACAGCCGTGCCGGCGGCTATTTCTTTTCTGGCCTTATTCGGTAGATGCTGAATAATGTAGGCCTGCGGCTCATCTTTTCTGCCGTTTGCACGGATAAAACCCTTTGGCCACCAATTATCAAAAGCCGAATCCGTGTATTCCCAGTTCATTTCTGTGCCATCAGGACGAACGGGAATTACAGCTACAGCCCCCTTGGGTGGAACAATAGTTTCACGCAAAGTTTCAGGCGGTAAGGGGTCACCACGCCCCACTATCGCTCCCGTCTTGACGTCAACAAAGATTGGAAAAAATTGATTTGGCCCACAAGCGCCTTTCCCCCTTCTGCCGCGTACAGAAGCGAGATTACGTCGCCGCATAGTCTCCCATCCAACTTCGGCCCCGACATCTGCATCGTCAGGCATGCCGCCTACCTTTGCAGATCCAAATCGCACGAAAAAAAGGAACTCGTTAGTTCGAGCGAAATCTCCGGACCTACCCGTTCCTTTTGGATTGATGACAGAAGAAACCATTTCAATTTTGGCACCCTCGTATATTTGCTCGAGTAGCAGTCCAAGCCGCAGGTATTCCTTCTCATCAATGGTCGCAATCAGCACCGAAGCCGCAGGATTGAGCAATTCCTTCGCCACTAGCAAGCGCCGCTCCATCATCGCCAGCCATTTGCTGTGGCGGTACAGATCGTCACCCTCTACGTAGTCGTTGTTGTATTTCCAGTCCTTCGCCCCGGTGTTGTACGGAGGGTCGATGTAGATGGCGTCTACCTTGCCGCGGTGCGTGTAAGTCAGCGCCTTCAACACGTGGTAGTTCTCGCCGTTGATGACAGTGTGGAAGGGCTTGTCGCCGCCGCGCGTGACCTTGCCGGTGCTCACCATGCCCGGATAAATCGTGTCGCGGAACTCGGCCACCACGATCAGATCGACCAGCGGCACAGATTGCATTTCTGGCTCTGCTGTATCCAGCAGTTCCAAGTCAGCAACTTTCGTGGCCTTGTGAATGGCCTTGACCTGCCACAAGCGCTGATCACCCTTTTTGACCGAGCCACGTTCCGGCAGTACGCGCACCTTGTCACCCTTGCGGACGGGGCGCAGCGGCAACTCCACCGCCTCCGGGCTGTGGCGTTCAAAGTTCAGACCAAACGGCAGCCGAGAGGAGAGCAACTTGAACTCACGTTCGAGATCGGCGCCCAGCTGTGAGTCCTTGGCCTTGGCCTTGGCGAGTAGGTCAGTGAGTCGAGACATGGCGGCTCCCTGTTTGTCGTGATGTGCAGTGCATGGCAATAAAAAGCGGCATCAGCGTTCACCTTGTTTTTGTGGGTTCCCGATGCTGGCGGCAATCCATCGGTCCAGTTCGGCACGGCGGAAACGCCAACTGCCACCCAGCTTGAAGGCCGGGATTTTTCCGTCCTGCGCCAGCCTGTAGACCGTTCGCTTGCCTGCTTTCAGGTATGCGGCCACTTCTGCGAGGGTGAGAATTTCGCCTTCAGGGTCTGCCATGGCTGCGCCTTTGCCGAGGGTGGAGATATAGATTGCCAAAACTGGCCAATTCTCCCATATGAAGCTGTGAAATGACCAGCAGTAGCAAGAAATGTCGTAGCTCTGCTTGGCTTCTTGATCGTTCAGCGCGTGAATGGTGGCGCCATCCATCAACCCGGAGCCCACCATGACCACCCAGACCACCGCCATCGACGCCTATCTCGCCCGCGCCGCAGCCATCCACATCAAGTTCGCCCGGCTGCAGCAACTGGCCGGCGACCACTTCGGCCACGATCCTGACGCCATCCACCGGGGCCACGTCGGTGACCTCGGGCGGGTGGATCAGGCGCTGGATGACCTGCTGGCGATCTTCGGCGGCCAGGCCAAGTAAAGGAGACCGCTGTGGACGCCCTGCCCAAAATCTCCCCAGCCCAAAGCCTGCTGCTGCGCACCGCTGCCCGCAATCCTGATGGGCGCGTGATTCCGCCAGACACCCTGCGCGGCGGCGCACGGGTTAAGGTGCTGACCGCGTTGCTGCAGCGCGGGTGGATCAAGCCCGCCGACGACGGCCACGTGATGACCGACGCGGGCTATGCGGCCATCGGACGGCAAAGGCCCGTGCCGCCGGATGATGTCCAGCCGATGGACGCCACCGACGACCTCCAACTTCTGGATGGCATCCCGATCCGCCCTGGCACCAAGCTGGCCGCGCTGGTGATGGCGCTACGCCGCCCGCAAGGCGCGACCAGTCTCCAACTGATGCTGGCCACCGGCTGGCAACAACACACCGTGCGCGGAGCCATCTCCGGGATGCTGCGCAAGAAGCTGGGCCTGAACGTGGTCCTGGCGCACAACGAATCCGGCGAACGGGTGTACAGGGCGGTGTGATTGGCCTCCAAGGGTGTCCAATTTGTGAAGGCCATTGCCGATACCCCGGCGCGTCTGACGCATCGGACACAGGTTGTCGTAACTTCCCGTGAGGCGTGCGCACGCGCACGCGTGTAGAGAGTTACGTAGAACTGTGTCTGCTGCGTCAGACCGTGCGCAAAGGCTCGTGGGCCGATTTCTGCAACCCAGCCAGCGAATCGCCTGCAAACCCGCGCCAGCATTGAGTTTTCTATCCTGGCCGTTTTTCGTTTGGCCTGGGTGCAAACCTGCGAACCGGGTACGCACCTAAGTTCGCACTTTCCTCGTTCCCGACAATCCCGCACACGCCAGCGCTGACGCGGCATTCAGCGCGCTGGTCCACGCCGGTGGGTGCGAACCGCAAACCCTGCAAACCTTGTTTTCTGGTCGGACGGTGGCGAAATGCTGCGCTCGCGCCCCCCGTATTGGAATATCGCCAGGAAGGACCCCTTTCGCCTGGGGCATGCATGCGCGCGCGGGCCATAACAATAGGCGCTGACCATCACCATCGTCACAACCATCACAGGCACTGGCCTGGCGTGACGGTGGTGATGGTTGTGACGGTCGCCGCTTATTGTTTACACCGGCGAAAGCACAGATATCCCCTCGGAACGGTCATCACGCAGGGAGCGTAGCGGTGGATCGTACTGGGCGATGACCCCAGCATGGATGAACGTGGACGGTGCTGGACCACCCTCGGTAGACTGATGGGCAATGAACCCGCATCTGATCTCCCTGGCCCTGACCACACCGCTCGAACGACTGCTGGAGTTGCCGAACGCGGTGCGGATTGCTGCCTGCGCCCGAGAAGATTTGCAGCGCTTCAGCGCAGAGCAGTTGGCGCATATGTTGGCCAGCATGGATGCCGCCATCACCGATACCGTGACATTGGCGCAAATGAAGCACGGCGGCGAGTTGGTCAGCCGTCACGAACAGCGCGATCTCGACTGGTTCATCGAGGTCACCAATCAAGCTGAATGGCCGCGCCTGAGGTCAGCCACTGCAACGGATCGGGATTACCTCCGCCTTTTGGCGCTCTACAAGTTGGGCGCGGTGATTGAGGCCACGGCAGATACCCCGCCCGGGATCATCATCAGGCCGGCGGTTGAAGTGTTGATGGAGTCGCTGGAATCCTTGGTGCTGGCCGATCTGTTGCCGGAATCACCATCAACGGAACAAATCATCGAAGAGGCGTGGAAGGCGGGGCTCACGCCAGAGCCCGTTGCCGCCGACGAAGTGCGCAAGGCGCAAGGCCAGGCTGTCAGACGGGCGGCCGATGCTCGACACGCCAGCAACCGGGCCGCCAAGCAAAAGGCCCTGGAACTGTTCGCTTCGAACACCTACCGCACCAAGGAAGAGGCCTACCGCATTATTGGCGCGCAGGTCTGCAAGGCACCGGGCACGATCAAGAATTGGATCGCGGGCATTCCAAAGGACTCGCCGCCAAAATAATTTCACTGCGAACCTTCACGTTGCGCGCAGCGTGATCATCGTGCGCGCACCGTGTCTATGAATGCCAATTCTTGTGGCATTCAATACAGAGCATCCCCAAACGACCACGGATGCTCGCCATGTACCAACCCCGTCCTGCACTGCCCGAAACCGGCTTCGTTCGGTTGCCGCAGATTCTGTCCCTGATCCCCATCAGCCGTTCGGCCTGGTGGGCAGGTATCCGGGAAGGCAAATTCCCCCAAGGCATCAAACTCGGCAGCAAGACCACGGTCTGGCGCGCTGAGGACATTCGCAATCTCATCGAACGTTCGCGCTGATTCGGGCTGTGACGATGAGCGCGTCCATCCCTTCTCCGGACGGAGTAGTAGAGAACGACCGTCACCACCATCACGACCATCACACGGTCGAGGTGGAGGCTGCGGCCACCCCTGCAATCCCTGCGCCGACACCTGACACCGATCCAGTTGGTGTGATCGAGGCGGCACTGGTTCGTCTGGTGTATGACGTGGGCGTGCTGGCCGAGGAAGACGTGGTGCGCGCCTTCTCGATCCTCAAGGCCACAGACCTGCCCGGCTACTTGCGCCTGCGCCACGCCGCCAAGAAGGCCAATCGCAATTGCTCGGTGACGGTGCTCGACAAACTGGTGCGCGACGAACTGCCCAGCAGCGATGACGACGCGAGCGCGCTCAATGAACTGGTCGCCTTGGCCCGGGCGCAGTGCCAGTTGCACCACGACGCGGACCGCAATGCGGTCGCCGTGATTCCCATGCCCAGTCGGCGCGAAGTGTGGCGCGTGTATTCGTCAGGCTTCGAGGAATGGCTGCGGGCGGCGTACTGGCGGGCCAAGGAAATGGGCGTACCGGAAACCACGATGAAATCGGCACTGGCCACGCTCGCCGCCGCAGGCATCAACGATGGCGACGAGATCGAAGTCCACGTCCGCGCCGCCCGCTGCGACGATGGCTACCTGATCGATCTGGCCGATGAGCAGTGGCAGGCCATCCACGTCACTCCTCAGGGCTGGCGGGTGGTGAACGAATCGCCGGTGTATTTCACCCGTACGCCCTCGATGCGTCCACTGCCAATGCCTGTGCCGATAGGGGTGACCCATGGCGATGTCGGGTTGCTCTGGCAGCACACCAACATTCCGGCACACAGCCGCGTGATGGTGCTGGCGTGGCTGCTGGACTGCTTCCGTCCGGACACACCTTTCCCGGTGCTGGAGCTGGTGGGCGAACAAGGCTCGGCCAAGTCCACCACGCAATCCGTGCTGCGCAGCCTGATCGATCCCAACAAGGTGATGCTGCGCGGGCGGCCCAAGACAGTGGAGGACGTGTTCGTCGCCGCCGCCAACAACTGGCTGGTCAGCTACGAGAACCTCTCCGGCCTCACGCCCGAACAGCAAGACGCGTTCTGCACCCTGGCCACCGGCGGCGGCTTTGCCTCGCGCCAGCTATACACCAATGGCGAAGAGCACGTCATGGAAACCAAGCGTCCGGTGGTGCTCAACGGCATCGCCGTAGTCGCCACACGCCCGGACCTGATCGACCGGGTCATTCACGTCGATCTGCCGACCATCCCCGCAGATGCCCGGCGTGACGATGCCGACACCCAAGCAGGCTGGGAACGCGATCAACCCCAGGTCTTCGCGGGTCTGCTGGATCTGTTCTCGGCGGCGCTGGCCATCCTTCCGACGGTCAAGCTGACCCAGAAACAGCGCATGGCCGATTACGAGCGCCTGGGCGAGGCAGTAGCCCGCGCCGTGGGCTTTGCCCCGGGTGAATTCCAGCAGCAGTACGCCGAGCTCGTGCGCGCGGGCATCGACCGGGCCTTGGAAAGCAACGCAGTCGCGCTGGCCCTGGACAAGTACCTCGCTGACCGTGTGCTGCCCCTGAACTGGCAAGGCACCGCCGGCCAACTCTACGACCTGCTGAACACCCACAGCATCCCCGACCGCAGCAGTTGGCCGCGCTCACCCAAGGGCCTGTCGGATCAGTTGCGCCGCATCGCTCCGGCCTACCGCGCCAAGGGCATCGACATCACCCATCTCGGCCACAGCCGTGAGGGCGCGCGCTGGCGCATTGCCCAGACCCGTTTCCAAACCAGTCCTGCCACGCCACCCGGCATTGAGGGTGGCACTCGATATGGAGCTCACCGTGAGTAATTCCAACTTGCATCCCATCTGGGCGAAAGCCCTTGGCCTTCGGGCCACCTCGTCAGCGCCGCCGCCAAAACCGGATGTCGCCTCAGCCAATTCACCTGATGCGGCTGGCTGGCATGTCATCAGGGCCTTCAATCCACGCCCCGGTGCGACCGTCGTCGTCAAGAAAAAGCTCGGTCCACATCTGTGGATCAGCACCACCGTTCGTCCGGGTGACCCGCGTTACCCGTCCGCCCTGCAAGCCTGAAACCTCAACCCTTTGGAGCCATCATGAATCTGATCCCTCAACTCAAAACCGCCATCAAGAAGTCCGCCAAGCCATCCGTGGAAACCACCGAGCCACCTGCTCCGGCAACTACGGACCAGTCCGCCGATGACATCTGCGACCTGGAGGCTCTGGCTGGAATGCTGCAGCAGTTGCAGACCCGCAATCAGCAATACCAGCGCGCCATCGATGCCCTGGTCGCCGCGCGCCGTGTCGTCAGCGGCTGGGACCCGAAACCCGAACCAGAACTGACCTGGTCGGTGCGCCGTGACGTGCTGGCGGCAATGGGCGACGTAGATGCCTTGGCGCGATTCGACCGCGACCACGCGCAAGACCTTGCGGCCGAACAGGCGGCGCGACACGCGGCCACCCAACAGACGCTGGAGGCACCGGCACGGGTCAAGGCCCTGGAGCAGTACATCACCGACCTGGCCGCCGAAATGGCGCGCGATGTGGACGAGGGCTTCATCTTCGAGGAGATGAAACGGCTGTTCCAGCCCAGCGCGCAGCGAATGCTGACAGCTGCACAGGCCTTCGTGCAGGCTTGGCGGGAGATGAGCACAGTCGAGTCGAGCCTGAAGAGCGCCTTTCGCTTGACGCACTACAGCGTGCAGGGCGACCGCCGCAGCGGCTACGAGATGACCTTGATCGGCAAGGCCAACGATGATGATTTGCTGCCCAACCTGATCGAAGGCGTCGCCTATGACGATCTTGTGGACCTGAATCGCAAGTTCAGCCGCTGGGACGATGCGCTGTCGCACCGGATCTCGCAGCGGCTGCGCGAGGCCGGAATTCCTGCAGGGATGCTGCGTGTGTATCACTCTGGTGGTGCCAGCGACGACCGACAGATCTACGCACCCGACCCGAACCCGCCGCGCAAGCGTCCGCCGGAGTCCCCCTTCGGCGGTGCCACCGTGGTCACGATCCAGAGCTGAGGCATCGGCCCCACAGGCGAATTGGGTCCTTCCTCGCCCAAACGCCATACGGGGGGCGCGAGCGCGCTGCCCCGCTACCGACACACCCCGAAACGGGGTTACCAGTTACCACCCCGGTTACCGCCCGGCGCCGTGCCGGGTTACCACTCAAGGAGCCTTTGATGAACTACACGACAGAACCCCAAGCCAGCGATGGCGCCCGCCACGTGCCCGTTGAACGGCTGCGGCACTACAACCCAGAAGTCGAACAGTGCGTGCAAGGCTGGTTGACTAGTGGACAGCCGCTGGTCTGGATTCCCATCCTCAGCCAAGAAAACTTCCCCGAAGTGCCCCAGCAACTCCTGGAGTTTGCCGACCGACACCAGGAGTCGATGCGCTGGCCGATCCACGCGCCGGAGGATCTGCTGCAACTGCCCGAGGGCATCACCGGCTGGTTGATGCCGGCGACGGCCAGCGACACCGACGTGGCCTGCGGGGTGTGGGACGGCGAGATCTACATCCTGGGCATCAAAGACCGGCGCACCGGCAAACCGCAGACGCTGCTGGGAGAGCGTATCGATGTGGCGACAGGTCAGGTCGATGACGTTAATCAGAGCGCGGTTTGACTTGGCTTCTGGTCGCCGCAGCGCGTTCATGGAGGTCCGCAAACCACTCTCGGAGAAAGCAATGAGCACCCACCAAACCCTGCGCGTGCAGGTCACCGACACCAACCATCGCCCGCGCGGCGTGATGACCATCGAGGCCGATTTCGATCACCTCGGGCCATACCGCGTGCAGCACGGCGGCAGCACTTACTGGTTCACTGGGAAGTCCGGTACCCACAGCGCCAGTGGCGTGGCCTCCCGCGAAATGGCGACCGCTGACGATGCCCGCCTGTGGATCACGCTCGGTGGCACCGCAATCTGGGAGGACTGAGGATGGCCGCCGAACAGCAACACACCATCGCTGCGCAACTGGCCGCGCTGCCCTCCCTGCCGATGGCCGACCTCTGGGCGCTGTGGGATCAGCACTTTCCCCGGCGGCCCAGCCACCGCAATCGCAATTACGTGGAGTCGCGTCTGGCCTACCGCATCCAGGAAATTACCTACGGCGCGCTGCCCACCAACATTCGCAAGATGCTGGTCGAGGCCGGTGCCAAGCATTCCAAGATCAAATCGGCCGCCGGGCGCAGCGCGCAGACCCTGCTGATGCCCGGCACCACGCTGATCCGAGAATGGGATGAGCGCGAGTACCGCGTGACGGTCACGCCTGATGGGCTGTATGCCTTGGATGGCCAGGTGTTCAAGAGCTTGTCGGCGGCGGCGCGCCACATCACGGGCACGCGCTGGAACGGGCCGAAGTTCTTCGGGCTTCGCGACCGCCAGGGAGATGCGCGGTGAACGCGCCGCTGCTGGTGGCGCCGAAGCGCTGCGCGGTGTACTGCCGTGTCTCCAGCGACGAACGGCTGGACCAGTCCTTCAATTCCATCGATGCCCAGAAGGAAGCCGGGCACGCCTTCATCAAGAGCCAGAGCCACGAGGGCTGGATCACCGTAGCCGATGATTACGACGATGGCGGTTTCTCCGGCGGCAACATGGAGCGGCCCGCCCTGCGCCGCCTGATGGCGGACATCCAGATGGCCAAGGTCGACATCGTGGTCGTCTACAAGATCGACCGGCTATCACGCTCGCTGGCGGATTTTGCGCGGATGGTCGATGTGTTCGACCGCCACCGGGTCAGCTTCAGCGCGGTCACGCAGCAGATCAACTCGGCCACGTCGATGGGCAGGCTGATGTTGAACGTCCTGCTGTCCTTCGCACAGTTCGAACGCGAGGTGACCGGAGAGCGCATCCGCGACAAGATCGCCGCCAGCAAGGCCAAGGGGATGTGGATGGGCGGGCCACTGCCGCTGGGGTACGACGTACGCGACCGACTGCTGGTGATCAATGAGGTCGAGGCCAAGCTGGTCCGCCGTATCTTCGATGACTTCGTGACAGTGCGCTCTGCCACGCTGATGGCCAAGACCTACGGCGCGGAAGGCGTGGTCACCAAGGGCGGCAAGCCCTTCACCAAGCAGACGATCTACAAGATGCTGCACAACCGGATGTACCTGGGCGAGATCGTCCACAAGGGCCAGAGCTTCCCCGGCCAGCATCAGGCCATCATCACCCAGGCGCGGTGGGACGCGGTTCACGCACTGATCGCCACCGACGGCATTGAGCGGCGGCGCGAGACCAACGACCGCCAGCGGGAACCGGTGTTGTTGCGCGGCCTGCTGCTCACGCCCGATGGCGAACGGCTGGTACCCAGCTACACCGTAAAGAAGGGCAAGACCTATCGCTACTACACGCCGAACAAGCACCGGCGCTTCGGCGCCTGGGCCAGCAGCCACGGGCCGTTGCCAGCGGCGCCCATCGAAGACCTGGTTACGCAGCAGATCGTCGCCGCGCTGTCAGCGCCGCACATCGTGCAGTCGGTGTGGGATCGGATTCGGACAACCCGCCCAGACCTGACAGAGCCTGAGGTGGTCTTGCCGATGCGAAATCTGGCTGGCCTATGGCAACAGTTGTTCCCCGCCGAACAGTGTCGACTGGCGCGGTTGCTGATCGAGCGTGTGGTGATTGCCGATGGCGGGCTGGAAATCATCTGGCGTGATCAGGGCTGGCAGGAGCTGGCCGGGGAACTTCTGCCCGGCACCATCGGCGCGGAATTGCAGGAATGGGAACAGCAGGAGGTGGAAGCGTGAAGCCGAAAGTGCAGGCTTTGGGCGGACCCGTTGCGCGCGAGCGTCGGGATGGCGGCCAGGTCAAGCTGTCCACCTTCATCCCACTGAAGATCCGCAAGCGCGGCGCGAGCAAGGTGGTTGTGCGACCGGATGGCCAAGTCGTGGCGCCGGGCAAAGTCGCCAGCCAGATCGACCAGCCCTTGCTTGTGGCGCTGACGCGGGCTTTCTACTGGCAGCAGCTGCTCGACGACGGGGTGGTGGGCAGCGGCAGCGAGATCGCCCAGCGCGAAGGCCTGCACCACTCGACGGTCAACGAACTGCTGCGCCTGACCCTGCTGGAGCCCGCCGTCATCCAGAGCATCCTGGCCGGGCAGCAGCCCCGGTGCATGAGCCTGCTGTGGTTCCAGCGGAATCCGCTGCCGACCGACTGGGTGGCGCAGCGGGAGGTGGTGGCAGGGTTTGATGCTTGACCGGGTTACGAGCCCTCGATCACCCGTGCCACATCACTGCAGCATTCGGCGCACTTGCCCACCAGCAGCAAGTCGCCGCCTTTGATGGTGCCACTGAAATTGGTGATTGTGGTTTCGTGACGGCACTTGCCTCACCAGACGTTGGACAGCAGCCGCTTGCGGATGTCGGCAGGGATGGACTCCCAGCGCTGGCGGGCGGGTTTGGTGAAGGTGGGGAATGACTCAACCCCTGCTGTGGACTGCGCCAGTTCAGGCACCCGCTTGATCGCCATCGCCCTGGCTTCTTTCATCGCAGCCTGAGTCTGCAGGTTCGGTGTTTTCTCGTTCATGGCACCACTCTGCGGCGACGGCAAACGACCGCAGCCAGGGATTGAGGTGGGCGATATCGAAGGTGCCCGATTCGAACATCTGCATCATTTCCGCATAGATCTGCATCGGGGCGCGCTGCAAGCGCCAGCCATTGATGCGCAGAAACACATCAGCCGCTGCAAAGGCGATGCGCTTGTTGCCGTCCACGAACGGGTGGTTGATCGCCAAGCTTTCCAGCAGGGCAGCTGCCTCAGCCACGATGTCATCGTAGTAGCCGGTCTGCGGCCGGAACAGTGCAGCCTCCAGCGCCCCGGGGTCACGCACGCCCAGCGCACCGCCATACCGCTGCATCAGCACCGTGTGCATGCCGAGCACATCGGCCACGGTCAGGTAATCGTGTGCCACGGTTTACTTGGCCAGTTCGCGGTAGAGGCTGTCGAACTCATCCAGACTGGATGCGAAAGAAGCCATCACGTGGCGGCGTGGGCGCTCTTTTTGCTGCCGGTCGATATAGTCGCGCAGGGCGTCATCGAGCACCGCCTGGAACTGGCGGCCCTGGCTTTCTGCGATCTGGCGCAGCGCCGCCAGCACATCGGGCGCGGCCTGGGAGGAAAACTTTTCGCGGACAGCAGTGGTCATGGCCATCTCCATCATGATTCATCTTGACGCTTCATGATAGAGCAAGACGGGAAGGTTTGCTACCGCGTTGACGGCGTTCGATGCCTGACCGGTGGCCTTGGTTGACGGTGAACAGGCGCTCGTAAGTTGTTGATTTTGCTAGACCGACATCTGCGCCTACCCGCAGGCCAAACGGAGAACAGAGACGGCTCTGGCATAGAAAGTGGCCGATTTCGGGCGTTTCGGCTGGTGACCACCGGCAGCACGGATGGCCGGAACCCCGAGTGGTGCGGGGATTTCGGGCAAGAAAAAGGGCCCGGAGACTATCCGAGCCCTTGTAAGTGGTGGTGGACTGCGGACCACGGTTCAAATCCACTCTTACAAGTAGTGCGAACGACTGTAGGGTGAACTTCCCCATACTGCGGAAGCAGTTTTACAAAGTAAGTGGAGCCTACTCAAGCCATTGCTTGGGACGTGGCCGCGACTGCAATTCCTGTGGCATCAGCGCCAAAACAGAGCCATCGTGCAGTTTCTCGCGATTTTTAATGACCCCTTCGCCAAATACCCTCATGAGCTCTCTTCGATATTCGTTTTGATCAGCTTCGGGAATACGCCGTGATACACCGATCTCAGTATGTGCCGGGTTGTTCTCTTCGCCAGAATCGTAAACGCAGAACATGCGCATACCAGAGGATTCGTCCCGGAGGTTTCTCAAGTGCTCACAGGAACACTCAACATAGCCAAGCCACGTTCGATCCTCTTTTGGTTCCAAGAAACCAACAACTAGGCTCGCAAGCTCGTCATGAGCCGCGAGTTCTAGGCGTTGAACTGACAACCCGTAACTAAATGCGTGTTCAAAGAAACTTGGTTTAAGTTCTTTGCGTTTGGAATGAACATGCATGGGTGTGCATACCATTCTTCCAAGCGTTTCTTCTGCCCGTACCGAATGAGGAGAATGTAAGGAAACAAGTTGACTTTCGCAGGCGCAATCGGGGGCCGCCTCTGCGATTACATAAACTCGATCCTCATGATTTTGCGTATCTAAGTTGAGTTTTACGCAATCACATTTCATACATGAACTGCAGACTTAGTCACTCCTAGCAGGAGTGCCTGAAAGACAGCTGGAATATTATCCAAGTCGAAATCAACGACACCCTTATGACGATCATGCCCACGCTCAATGTAGTACGAGATCGTACGGTTCTCATAGAACTCAAGGTCAGCGTAAAAGCCTTCTTCACGCCAATATAGACCTGCACGCCCCGAAGGAAAAAGCATCGGCTCCGGGCACATCGCTTCACTTGTCATAGCGCAGAGAAATGCACGAGCACCGGTCAGCGACAAAAGTGAAGGTGCTTTAGCACCTTCACCATCCCAATCCGTACCCAGGTGACGCCACCTTAGCAACTCAGCAATGGCGTGCTCTCGCTCCGTTGTCTCCCTGTAGTAAACATCAGAGGTCGGATGATTCTGTCCAACTACGAAAAATTCGCGTTCGGACTCCCTAACTCGGTTTGTGCTACTCGAGTGCGTTGAAGGAGCGCGCGACGCCTCGTTTGCTAAGATACGACTGGACGTGTCAAAGCCGGATGCAGAACTCACCGCACAAGTCGCAACTACAGCCACAGCCATGAAGCTGGCACGAAATGGAGACTGACTAGTACTTTCAAGCTGCATTTGGGGTACCGTTCAAAGCGACTGCTTCCGCAGCATTATCGTTCACCACCTCAGCGAACACATTTTTTAGAAGTGTGTGCAATTCCGGGAAAGCTTGATTAAGTTTCCCCATAGCTTCCGGCAGAGGAATTTCCACCGGAACATAGCCTTGTTGGTTCAACATTTCAGTCACTGTCGTCCCAATCCGAACGACTCTGCGATTTGGCCCCACGCCGGACTCATCGACACAGTCACAATCTACTACTACTAGCCGTTTGACCGATTCATCGGCTTTGACAAACCGACCGGAGTGGCAATGCCAAAGATCTTCCGCATCGAATGTAGAAGGTGATATGTGTGGAGATCCTGCCCTCAACAGAAGATTGGCACGCATTTCGGAAGGGTTTAACTTGATCTTCAATCAAATACACCAATTCCGATGCTGGAGAGCTCATTTTTGCGTGATCTTCAACAGACACAATCTGCGCGTACCGAATAAACGACCAGTCCTCTCCTGAACCTGGCCGATCGCAGTCGCTGATGCCTAACGCACTTGCCAAGGAATGGGCATCAATACAGGCATATCGCTGGGACTTAGATTTAAGATCCTTTGCTACTGCTTCCAAGCGATCCTCTAACTCCATCGCAAGCAACTGTTCCAAGGGATCCGAGTCTTTGGTTGAAGTCTTTCCCATTATTTCCTCTCGTTAAACCTTCATTCGCATTAAATTTCGACACAAATCATCGAAGTAAGACCAGTTCCGGACAAGCTTCCAAACCAGTCCACAAGATTGCGTTCTGTCCATATTTGATACCAAGGTCGCGCGCGCGTTCAAGCTCAAGACCAAAAACCAAAAGACTTTCCTCCCCAGGCCACAAACCAGAAGGATCCTTGCCGAACCCCGGAATGAACTTGGCCCCTAGTGCAACCAGGTCACCCCGAAGGGCATCCTGAGCTGCAATATTCTCTGCCGCCGTGGCAAATTGGCTGAAGGGGTTCCATGCCGTTATGAATGCTGCGCAAGACGCCATTTCAGCAGCCATCAAACGTACCAGGTCACTTGAAACCTCTCCCACAAGCAATTCGAACGACTCAGTAGTCAGGACTGAGTAGTGCGCTGCGCGATAAGCGGCAATCGTAGCCGGGTCAATTTCTGAACTATCCATTGCCTATCCTCAAAAAATTGGCTGCATTTTGGTCATACCTATGATTTCCGTCATTCGCCTGATTTTTCTCCCGCAAGCGCCGATTCAATGATGCTTTCTTGTTCTTTACTAGTCTCTTCAACTGCTTGCAAAGATCGCTCACGCAACAAGACATCAAACGGCCGAGCCATCTTGTTCGGACTATCTGAATTGAATTTGACGTCTTTGAAATTCCAAACCAAGCGGGTGGTCTTTTGTGAATCAGTAAAGGAGACTTCTCCGCCCAAAGCGTCAACACCTGCTGGCATCACAAACGGTTCGCACCAGTTGGTTTCCGCCCAACGCACGCTCTGGCACGATGGCTACCGCTTCATGGGTCGCGTCATCCACCACCGTCAGGCTCTTGATGCTGCGCCCCTCAGCCGTGCGATCAAACACGAAGTCCATGGACCACACCTGGTTGGCGGCTGTTGGGCGCTCCAGGGGATGCCTGTCGGCCAGGGGGATCTTCTTGCGTCTGCGCTTCTTCACCTGCAGACCGGCCTCGGCATACAGGCGGTCCACGCGCTTGTGGTTCACGATCTCACCGGCTTGACGCAGCTTCAGATAGATCATGCCGGAGCCGTATCTGCGATGGCGCTGGGCCAAGGCAATGATCTTCTCCTTGAGCACGCAATTACGGTCAGCACAGGGCTCGTAACGCAGTGCACTGGCGCTCATGCCGATGATGCGCAAGCAGCGTCGTTCACTCAGTCCGCTGCTCATCATGTGGCGCACCAGTTCGCGTCTGGCTGGTGCGCTCACCACTTTTTTCTCAAGGCTTCTTTCGTCACCTCGTTCTCCAGCATCGCCTCGGCCAATAGCCGCTTGAGCCGCCCGTTCTCGGCCTCTAACTCTTTGAGGCGCTTGGCATCTGACACATTCATGCCGCCGATCTTGCTGCGCCAAAGGTAGTAGCTGGCCTCCGAGAAGCCGTGCCGCCTGCAAAGCTCGGCTACCGCCAGGCCCGCTTCGGCTTCGCGCAGGAAGCCAATGATCTGTTCTTCTGTAAATCGCTTTTTCACGTCCAATCTCCTGTCTATGGGATTGGACTCCAAACTTATGTGCTACTCAAATCCGGGGGGACGTCGGCATCATGGAAAAAGGCAAAGAGTTCTATTACGTGTCTATTGGCTCCGTTCTGATTGACGAGCATGAGGCCGTTGGCACGAACGCGCATCCAATGCGGGATACCGTGGTGGCCCATCCAGTTGATCTGGTATTGCGCTCGCAAGTGGGCTATCAAACCCTGCTTATCAAAGACCCCACGATGTTCCATCGTCGCCAGCTCATTCAAAAACTAAAGTGGATGATCGATTCGGCACCAGCCACTTTTGCCAAAACAAATTATTGACCTCATCGCTACTTGCAAGCCAGCTCTCAATCAAACTGGAACGCATACTGCCCCATGGACATCAATCCCATGAACTGCTGACACGTTCACTAAGGCACTCCTCTAATATTTTCAATCGCTCTGTGCGAGAAGCCACACTCTCCCAATCCTCGAATGGCCAAAAAATAAGCAGCGAATCGTTGTCAGCAGAACTTCCTGTCAGTTCAAGTATCTCTGCGGGGGTGGCGAATATTTGAGTGCTTCGAGCTGCATCATTGTCGACATACCGCGTTTGATCTAACAGCCACACCGCCTTTTGAATTCCACGGCGATCAAGATCAACTATGGAATCCATCCATTGCAACGGCGAAAGTCCACCTCGCTCTTGCAATGCGTCAGCCAACGTACGACGTTCCCATTCTCTGGACTTGTACTCAGAAGATTCTGAAAACTCCACGAACGAGCAATAGATTGCACTTATCAACTGGCGGCGGGGGATTTCAATATCGAGTGCATCACCTTCATAAGACGGCACCACTTTGAACTGAACTACACCGTTACCTATTTGTCTCGAAATGAATTTGACAGAACTGCCCTCTTCGTCGATTTCAAAGCTGGACTCTTCCACACCGATCACGACCGACTCAAGCCACGCCAGCATTGAGGGCAATGGTTCGTAGATATGTGACAAATTGATTGTCACATTGAAGTCACCAAAGGCCAAATCCATATGGATCCAACCCGCGTCACAGTCGTGAAACCTGATACGAAAATCCGCCTCATCACCCGACAGATCGTTGGATTGAATTGTCAAATCCTCACTCCGTCAAGAATTTCCAATGATGAAGCGAGGTCCAGTATCTCTTGCGCAGACTGTCCATAGATTGGCCAGTCAATTTTTCCATTCTCTAATTCAAAAATGCTCTGTAAGTTGTGAAAGTAGGACCTCAATGCTGACAACATTTGAATCCGCGAAAACCAATAAATCGAAGTGTCTTCCGGTCCGTCGGATCCATCGTAAGGCGCGTCTTCAGAATACACGTACTGCGGATGCCTCATTTCCCATCCAATCACGTTCCCCTTGTATCTATGCTTCACTTCGACGCCCTGAAACATAGCTCCACAGTCGCGCGGAACACCGCAATGGCATGTGAAAATTTCAAAATGTCCAGGATCTACCAAACTTTTCAACAGCACAGGAACATCGACCGCTTGGCAAGCCTCAACCTGACTCCCATTCACGAGAATCATTGTGCTCACATAAGGGAGCGTGCACACATCGCCTTTTCTTTCCTTCGGTAGAGTCTCAATCTGCATCTCAAATCGATGTCGATACTTGTCCATGACGCCGGAGTGCAGACCTCCAGTCAATTCTGACAGTTCAGACATACTCAATGCGCCTTTGGTACGCAGCAGCTTCAAATGATCGGGGCCACGCTTGCCCTCTAAAAGCGCCCTGGACTCCAGAAATTTGAGCCAGACATCTTCGTCCGCGTAATCTTTCTCAGTGGCATGACCGTAGTCGTTCATGTTCCATACCTCATACCGATAGTCAAATTCAGCCCAGTCATAGAGTGATTCCGTTGCAGAGTCCATCTGCTCTGCATTTGGATCTGCACCGGCATCCAAAAGAATACGGAGCATTTCTGTATCCATGTGTAGAACCGCCGCAAACAATGGGCCAAAACCATCGCCGTTGCGTTGGCAAGGATTCGCTCCAAGCCTTAGAAGTTCGCTGACGACTTCATACTTTGCAATATCTGGCAAAAACTCTAGATCTCTGATTGCCAACTCAAGAATCGATGCGCCAAAGCGATCGACCGCTGACATGTCAAAACCAGCTGCAACTTGAAGTCGAATTCCTTCAATGTTTCCAGCAACAACCGCCTGCATGAATTTAGAAAATCCAGGCGATTCCCCATCGGTCGCAGGTGCCACGATACGTTGGTCTTCGGGGTTTGACATCGCTACTTCAGCTACACCTTCAGTACTCTTAATTCTGGCAATACAACTGCGTAAATTGTCAGATCACTTTTTTGGCTAGCCATTTAAGTTTCCTTCTCTCATGTTGCTCACCTCAGTTAAGCAGCCGTGATTTTGGTCAGAATCTTTTCCATAAAAATCAAGTCGTACTCGTTGTGCCTTACAACTTTTACCCATCCCAACCTAGCCTTTGGAGTCAGCTCACCGTAACTTCTACCTTCGTTCAATTGCGATCGAATGAGTCCGAGAGTCGTCCCAACAATTCCAGTTCCAAATCGCTCTGGAACTTTCAATGCAAACAAGTCACAAAAGTGCGAAAGACTTGCAACGTCGGCGGTCACTCCATACTCATTGCGATACCAAGGCCTCGCGGTACCTAGAGCGTTTCGATAGACCGATGCTAATTGTTTTGATTCCGAGGCTGAAATCACACTTTTCATGACGTAGAGGTCATGCTGGCTCCACGTTACGATGCATCGGCTTTCTTTGAAGGCGCGTTGAATCAGTTCTGACACCTGTTGCTGGTGATCTAAAGCAACAACATATTTGGCTTTAAATTTTTTCTCGCAAATCGAAAACAAGGGCTCAATAATGGCGCCAAAAGTCTCACCATCGACACGCCATCCAAGCAAAGTCGGTGGTTTGTCGATGTTTCCCTCATAGTCCAAGAAGATAGCCCTCTTTATTTGCTGATTGTTTAGACGCTTTACTGTCATGTACCTTCCTTGCGTACATGCCTACGCAGCCGAGCCCTCAAGCGCGAATATGGCGTCTGACCAGGCGCTATCTGTCGTGCCATCAAGCACTTCTTTGATCTTCGATTCCAGCACGTTTTTGGAGCTGCTGACTTGATGTACGGGGGCAGTTGACCGCGTGCCAAACACTTTTGTCAGAAGGCCACCGACTCCTCTTGAAGAAATCCGCGCGTCATCAATTAAGACAGGGTTGTTGAACTCGAACATTACGCGCAAGAAAGACGCAACCACCATCTGTTCAGTGAGGCTATTCCCGAATGTCTTTTCAACGGATATCTCAAGCCATTCCACCACCCATTTATCCAAGGCTATGTCACGTAACCCTTGATAGGTCTTAGGCCATTGCAACTCCGGAGTGGCGCGAAGCCAATTGGAAAGTGATAGCGGTGAATTGCCGGTCTTAGTTTCTTCGTTGTCAAAACTCTTCTGCCGACGGCTAAATCGAATTCCACTGTCCTGCTTCCGCTTAAACATTGGTACGTCAAATGAATCAGCGGAACTTGCACTAGCTCGGCTGTAGCTAACACTCGAATCAACGTCACCCACAGATTGCTTGTTACAAAACATGACCTGTGAATACACTGCCCCCACACTCGCGCTTGCTCCCCAGCCGGCTGGAACCATTTGACTGACTTTATGCAGCGCTGGCATATCCAAAGGCTTTGCTTCTTCAGCCCTTTCATGGATGAGCAAGAAATTCGTGTTTTCCGTAACTAATTGATAGTCAACGGCAAGCTTCGTTGCTACGGTCTGTGTACCCACAAGACCGCCGATTATTTTTGACTTCATCCGGACCGTCGCAGCCATACGAGAGAGACAGTCATTAGAGTCGACATCAACCCTGAACTCGGCGCGACCGATCTCGATAGCTGTTGATTGATCGCCTGCAGTCTTCGCCAATACCTTTACGCTCCCGACTGGTGCACCTTTCAAAAGCGCATAGATATTCAAGGTGTCGCCATCGAAAACAGACGATGGAATGTCTGAAGTCCACTCCGGCGTAACTCCCTCTGGCCATACGACCTGCAGATCAATCAGGCGTGGCGAGCGCAAACGTGCGAACATCCTCAAAATTGCTGGCTCCACTGCTTCTCCAGGCGCTACAAAGTCACAAGCACCGCCAGTGGCCTCTGCAAGGCGACGAAGATGTAGACCACCTCTATGTTCTTATCAGTGGGGTTGCTAAATTGCTGTTCGACGCTGGCCTCGAACAACAACCCCTTGAGGTCACCAGTTACCTTGACGCCTT
>Ga0247843_1001786_pt1 | contig 41792 bp, 29 predicted proteins | sample LaCruzMarch2017__FD_192420 | JGI IMG/M metagenome (GOLD analysis project Ga0247843, IMG submission 192420) | Freshwater microbial communities from meromictic Lake La Cruz, Castile-La Mancha, Spain - LaCruzMarch2017_8m | ecosystem: Environmental > Aquatic > Freshwater > Lake | place: Spain...
CCCCCGCGGCATAAATTCCTTACGCCAATCTAGCCCCAAAAACATCCCATTCGTGCATTCGTGGCTAAGCCCCCCGCGGCATAAATTCCTTACGCCAATCTAGCCCCAAAAACAACACATTCGTGCATTCGTGGCTAAGCCCCACGCGGCTCACCTTCCTTACGCCAATCTATCCCCGAAAACACACCCTTCGTGGATTCGTGGCTTTTTAGTGGGTAGTTGTTAGTGGGTAGTGGGTAGTGGGTAGTGGGTAGTTCTTAGGTGCCATTCTGCTAAGCTCCCCGCGGCTCACCTTCCTTGCTCCAATCTAGCCCCAAAAACATCCCATTCGTGCATTCGTGGCTAAGCCCCCGCGGCTTAACAAAGAACAAAGGTGGTTTTTTTCAAAATCAACACCCAAGCCCAAATTTATTCCCAGTAAAATGCAGGGTTGCAGAAGAGCTTATGAAAAAACGCGGAAGCCAAGAATGCCTGCACAAAGCTTGCCCTAAGCATACAGGCGGTTGGTATTTTAGCGGAGAACACCCTACCCCTGGCGGTTTTCGGTTTGCAAATCAGGCCTTTTTAAAGTTTGTTCAGGGCGAAAACAGCCCGGTTCATGGCTAATTCCCTCACCACGAAAAGTCCCAGCGCAGGGTAAAACTCCGCGGGGCATTCATTATTCCCGGCCGGTCGGCATATTCCAAACTGCCCATGTTTTTCACCAAAAACGACACCCGGCAATTCCATTTGGGGATGTGGTACTGCAATCGAACATCTACAATCCAATCTCCATTCCTGTGTTTTCGATTCAACAAATAGCTTTCGGTGAAATCTGGAATGGCCAGTGAAATGACGCCAAAGTTCGGATCGTATTTTTCAATAAAAGATTGGTAGCGCACATTGACTCCAAAACCCCAGCGCTTCCAATCCCCCTGAAGATCTAGGCGAACCATGTGGCGGCTGCGCATGGGCAGCAGCAAATCGGCCTCGGGGCTGCCTTGTAAATTTTGGAAAAAAGTGCCGGCCATGCGTTCTAAAAACAGTCCTACATTGTGCATGTCTGGATTTTGGTCAAGGTTGGTTCCAAAGCTGTAGGTGTAGCCAAGCATGGGTTGAAGGCGAAGGGGGCCTTTTTTCCAGGAACCTTGAACAGACCATTCAAATCCGGCAATGCGCGCCCTGCCAGTATTCAGCGATTTCCAGCCCAGCCAAGAAAAGCTTGTGTCGGTTCCTGGGGGCGGGTAAAACCCTAGGCTGTATTCGGTCATGCGGTCAAATTCCATCCAAAACAAGGCGGCATCAAAACTGCCCGAGCCATTTTTTCCTAGTTTGAATCCGGTCTTTATGCCCAGTTCGCTGTTGATTCCCGTTTCGGGCAGCAAATCAAAATTTGGGAAGATGTTAAGGCCCCCCACATTCCCCCTTAAAAAGCGTTCGGCCAAGCTGGGCATGCGGTAGGATTGGCCCAGCGAAAACCGCAAAAAGCTTTGTTCTGACACCCGATAATTGGCTCCCAGCCGAAGTACAGGAATTGACCCTTCGACCAACAAATCAGAGCCATTTATTTCATAGCGAATGCCCAACAGCACATTCAAGCGGTTAAAGCTGCCTTCAACCTGCCCAAAGACGGCGGCCGAAAACAATTCAAAGAAGCGGGCAGGATTGCCCAGGGAATCGAGCTGCAGTTCGGGCACGAACAAATTGCTTTGGGTCCAGCCATAGCTGCCGGTCATGCCCAGGGTGGCTACTATTTTTTTGTTCCAAAACCGCTGCTGAAATTGATAATCGGCCAAGGCAATGTTGGCAATGGCATCAATATCGGTTCCCGTTCCTACCCGAAGTTTCCGAAAAAACCGGGTTTTTAGTTGGTGGTTGGCTTTGCCGCGGTGCCAAGACCAGAAGGGGTCTATGTTAAAAAAAGAATAGCGGTCGTCGCTGTAAGCAAAGGCACGGTACGCATTGGCGTCAGACCCCGACCAAAGCAAAAACCGGTTGCTGTTTTCGTACATGGCAGTGGCATTAAGCCCTACAACCATTCCGGGCTTTGAGGGGATTCGATACCGGGTTTTTAGGTTAAACCGCAGCCGCTGTTCGTCGTTAAACTGCCTAAAACTTCGTTCTGTGTGGGCATTTCCGCCCAGCACCAGGTCGAAATTTTGACCTATTTGTTCGGAATGGCAAAAAAACAAGCCTTGGGCATGGGGCGTTTCGCCGCTTGAATACCAGCGTTGTTCTGGCGTGCGGGGCTGGTCCACCACATCGGAATACACTCCCAGCCTCGTTTCGGGCTCGGCCCCCGGCCAGGTTGTTAGTACATGTATAATCCCGTTCATGGAGCCCGAACCATACAGCACCGAACTGGCTCCTTTTATGATTTCAATTTGTTCGGTCATTTCTAAGGGCAGGTACTGCCATTCCGAATTCATTTGGTCGGCCGCCAAAATAGGCAGGCCGTCCAGCAAAACCGATACCCGGCTGCCCACCCCATAAGCATAGCCCGAACCCCCTCGAATGTTGGCTTGCCCGTCTGAAACCTGAACGCCTGGAACTCGATTCAGAATCTCAGCGGTTTCCACGGCCGAGGTGTTTTTGATGAGCTCTCGGCTTACTACTTCAATGCTTACGGTTTCTTCGGCGGCCCTTTTTCCGTAGCGGCTGCCGGTAACCACCACCGCATTTAAAGCCGTTGCCGCGGGCCTTAAGCGAATCTCGGTTCCTGTATCCGACACGCGAAGCCGAACCTCCATCGGTGTATAGCCCACATACCGCACCAAAACCTCCGTTTCTGCCTGTTCCAATTCAAACCGAAATTCTCCGGTTGGGGTGCACAGCCCCAAAACCTCTTTGCCCTTTTGAAGCGTAGCTCCAGGCAAACCTTCTCCCGTTTCGGCATCCAAAACTTTCCCAAAAAAAACAAACCGGTCGGCTTGTGCATGAAGCCCAAGGCTTAAAACCCAAAAAACCAGCCAAATGAACCGGCTTTTAAGCTTTGCTCCCAAAGAAAAACCCACGGTTAAGGCTTAGTCGATTTTCAGAAAGGGCAAAGCCCGACGGCCCATCGACCCCTCTACCACCGCCAAATAATATCCGCTTTGCCAACCAAACAAAGGAACATCTAGCTCAAAAACGCCCGATGTCCATTCTTGTTCCCACAAAATCCGTCCAGAAAAATCCAAAATGCTAACCCGGGTTAGCGTTGCTCCATCTACACGGATGTTGATGCCTTCTTTGGCCGGATTCGGATACATCAGCAAACGGGCATCTAAAGATTCCATCGAGGTGCCGTTGTAATTAAAGAAAGCGGTGTCGGTACAGCCTTCCGGATTTGTTGCAATCAAACCATAATATCCCCCAATCGGAGGCACATAATTGGATTGCTGCCCTTGAGGCGCTGGAATCGCCACCCAGCTGCTGCCCGACTGAAAAATCCATTGAAACGAATAGAATCCTGAAATCGACGAGTTCAGGGTTCCGGGCGGGTTTTGCAAAACAGCGAAACTGCTGGGAATGCCCGGAGCAACAGTGATTAGGGTGTCGTGGCTAAACGAGTAGCAGCCCGTATTTAGGTCGTACACCCGAACTTTGTAGTTGCCCGTTTGACGGGCATAGGCTACTTCTGTGAGCGCCCCGGCCAGCAACATGGTGTCGTTGTAAAACCACTCATATCCAAACCCCGAATTTACCCGCATTTGAACCGAGTCGGGACTGCACACCGAACTTCCAGGCTGCAAAACCAAACTCTGAACCGGCGGAACCGGAAACACCGTTACTGTATCGCTCACCTGTACCTGAAACACATTCTTGGTGTATGTATAGTTGAAGGCCAAAGGCGTATTCCCACTAATATAATACTGGGTGGTGGCCCCCAACGCTCCCACCGGAGGCAAATTCATAGACACCGCCGGGTGCGGATTTTCCGTATTGTCGTAGCAATTGTCGTCGACCGTACCCAAAAACCCTGAATCGTCGTCCCACACTTCCAATCGGTAAGGCGGATTTGTGGCATTGATGCTTAACGGTACATTAAAAGGCAAGCTTGTGGTTTGGTTGCTTTCGTTGTTGAAAATTTCCGCGTTCGACCCATCAAAAATCTTGATGTACACATCGGGGCTGCTTCCAAAATCCGTACAATTTACGGCAGTTACCGTTACGTTGCTCAGCTGAAACCCAAACGTATCGACGGTGGCCGTGTAATTTATAGGGTACTGCCCAGGGGCGAAAAAAGTAACCGCGGGCGGATTTTCGATGTTGGATTGCAATCCATTTCCAAAATCCCAATTGTACAAAAACCCCTGGGTTTGCCCCGACACAGGCACATAGCCGTTGCTGGGAAAATTGTTGATAAAGTTCACGGTCAACGGCGCGCAGCCAATGCCTGGAGCCATTGAAAAACCTAAATTTGAAGCCGTATCAGGCAGCAATACCAATACGTTCGGAAAGGATGTTTGGGCTTGCTGTGCTCCCAAAATACCCGCATCTACGGTGGCCGTTACAAAAATGGTAACGGCATACACCCCCGGATTTCCTACTGGAACTCCGCAAATTTTTACACAACCTAGGGTGTCGTTCGACGAGGGAAAATACGTGCAGTTGTTGCTGTTCATGTTGCAGCTCCAGTTTAGCCCAAAAGGCAGGCCCGAAATAGCATCAATGCGCAATTGCAGCAAATCTACAATGCCCAGTAGGCCGCCCGAAAATGGGCCGGCATCAATCTGCTTTGGCAAATAAAAGGTAACGTCTTGAGCATAGCTCTGGGCTACTGTAGCCGCCGGCAAGGAATCCGGACAAAGCCCACCGCCAGGCACATAACAGCTGTTGTTCACAGCGCAACCCGGACAAGCTTGGCCCGCCAATTCAGGGCCAAAAGTCAGGCCAGCAAACAAAACAACAAGAAAAGAAATCCCTATTTTCATACTCAAGCAGGTTGGTAACAATAGGTTAAAGATACAGCAGAGATTTGTAATTTCAGTGCGGCCCAAGTCTTCCTTTTTTTGGCTGGGCGGCAGCCGGGCTTTCGGCGGTAGTCCGCAGCTGCCGGGGGCTGCCCCAGCGGGCTTGCGGGGGCTCCCAAGGTCGCCTCCGCGCCTCGCGGGCCAGTCCCCGCCATCTGTGCGGGCTACCTGCCTCAATCCCTGCCGCGGGCGGCCTGATTCCATGCTGCCCTCCGCTCCGAAAGCAGTCCCGCCCAAGCTTCGGTGTTTGCCTGGGCCTCCGTTTTTATTTCCAAAAGCCCCGCCACAATCCCTTTGCTCTGATGCAAAAACGCCCTCAATTCGCCCAAATCTTGAACGCAATGATAAGCCCAAGCATTGCGCCGGGCCAACCATTCAAAATCACCTTCCCTACCGGCCACAAAATACGTCTCGGCATCCATCGACCTGCTTTTAGGCCCCGGCAAATTCCGAAAAATCTGCCCGCCCCCGTTGTTGAGCACAACCACCCCCAGGTTGTTTGGCCTGGGTTGGCTCAGCATGGCGTTGCAATCGTAGTTTAAGGCCAAATCGCCCATTAAAACCACATGCCATTTGTTTGGCTGGGCCAATGCCTGCCCCACCGCCGTCGAGAGCGTCCCGTCAATGCCGCTAACCCCTCGGTTGCACCACAGTTCTATTCCTTTCGGCAACAAATCCTGCAAGGCATGAACATACCGAACGCCCATGCTGTTGGCCAAATGAAACACAGAATCTCCCGGCAGGCCCCTCAGCAATTCGGCGGTGGCCGTTACGTCCGACCAACCGCCCCCCGGTTCTGCATTCCATGCAGGGCAATTTAAGGCTTCCATTTCCTGGGGCAAGGACTCGAAAAAACCCGCGGGGCTGCCCGTCCAGCACCAGCCATCCGGCCGAAACCGGTAGCCCTTTTCACCAAAAAGATCCACATGCACTGTGGTTTGGTTTGGAAACCGTTCAAAATAGGCCTCCCAACGCCGGGGAATCACCGATCCGCCCATTGACACCAAAAGCTGGGGCCTGTTTTTTTCCTCGGTTTGCTCCCAAAGCCAATCGGGCAGTTGATCCTGCGAAGAATACGGCCATAGCTGAGAAGAAACATCCCCCCAAAAAAGGCCTCCCCGTTTCTTAAATTCAAGAATCCACGGAAGCAAGGCTTGGGCTTGCTGCGGCCCCATGTGCCCGGCCAGAACCACTACCTTTGGCCGCGCCGGCAAATCCAATGTTTTTAATGCGTCCAGGGGCCGCGTTTGTCCAAAATCAAACCTCGAAAAAAGAGCTTGAGACAATGTGGGCTCTATGGGCTGCTCCAGGGCCCCGCTGTACAAGGGCTCTTCAAACCGCATGTTGATGTGCACCGGGCCGGGCATTCCTTGTGTTGAAAGGGCCCAGGCTTCCTTTGGATTTCCGGGATTGCTTTCGCAAACCGCCATGCGGCCCTTAATAAAACCCGCATAAAATTCCTCTTGCCACAGGGTTTGGCCTTCGTATGCCCCCACATACCGAAGCGGCCGGTCGGCGGTAATTGCCAACAAAGAAACCCCTTGTTGGTAGGCTTCGGCCAAGGCCGGAGCGTAATTTAGGCCCGCCGAACCGCTGGTGCAAACCAAACCAACAGGGCGGCCCGCCTGCCGCGATAGGCCCAAGGCTAAAAATGCCGCCGAGCGTTCGTCGGGCTGCACATACAAGGCGATTTTGGGCTCCGATTCCAAGGCTAAAATCAAGGGGGCCGACCTCGAGCCTGGCGATACCACCACCTCGCGCAAGCCACAGGCACGAAGCTCCCGAATCCACCAATGTGCTAAGGCCAGGGATTTCATAGAACAAAGTAACGAAAAAGCCGTCTGTAGCCTAGCTTCAATTTTCTTCTCCTTGTCCTTAAAACAGTCCAAACTTCAACTGCGAAGCCCTATCTTTGTTGCTATGCCTGAATCCCTTTCGCCCCTTCAGCCCCTCTTGCGGCTATCTGGTCTCGAAGCCTTGGTAGCCACCTCTACCACCAATTTTATTAACATTGGTGAACGCTGCAACGTAACCGGTTCCCGGAAATTTTTGCGTTTGGTTCAAGACAACAACTACGACGAAGCTGTGGGCATCGCCTTGGAACAAGTCCGCGGCGGAGCTCAAATTTTGGACGTAAACATGGACGAAGGCATGCTGGACGGAAAGCGCGCCATGGTGCGGTTTTTAAACCTCATCGCCGCCGAACCCGAAATTTCCCGCATCCCCATTATGATTGACAGCTCCCGCTGGGAAATCATCCATGCTGGGTTAAAATGCTTGCAAGGAAAAGGAATGGTTAACTCTATCTCCCTCAAAGCGGGCGAAGAAGAGTTCCTAAGCCAAGCCACCGAAATACGAAAGTTCGGCGCCGCCGTGGTTGTTATGGCCTTCGACGAACTAGGTCAGGCCGACACCCTTGAACGCCGCAAAGTCATTTGCCAAAGGGCCTACTCCCTTTTGGTTGAAAAGGTGGGATTTCCTGCTTGCGACATTGTTTTTGACCCCAATATTTTTCCCGTTGCCACCGGCATCGAAGAACACAACAATTATGCCCTTGACTTTTTTGAAGCCACCCACTGGATAAAGACGAATTTGCCCTATGCCAAAGTATCGGGCGGGGTTTCAAATGTCTCTTTTTCTTTCCGAGGCAACGACCGGGTACGCGAAGCCATGCATTCCGCTTTTCTGTACCACGGCATTCGTGCGGGCATGGACATGGGCATTGTAAATCCTTCGCAATTGGAGGTGTACGACCAAATTCCGGCCGATTTGCTGCTGCATGTGGAAGACGTGCTGCTAAACCGCCGGCCCGATGCCACAGAACGCCTGCTGATTTTGGCCGAAGATTTTAAAGAAGCCCGACACAAAGAAGTTCTAACCGAAGCCTGGCGCGAAGGAAGCGTTCAAGAACGCCTAAGCCACGCCTTGGTAAAAGGCATTGTAGATTACATCGATGCCGATGTGGAAGAGGCCAGACTCAGCTACGAACGCCCAATCCATGTGATTGAAGGCCCTTTAATGGATGGAATGAACCACGTTGGCGATTTGTTTGGCGCCGGAAAAATGTTCCTGCCCCAAGTGGTTAAATCGGCCCGTGTCATGAAAAAAGCCGTGGCTCAACTCATTCCATACATTGAAGAAGAAGCCCAAGGCGAGGTTCAGAAAAAGGGGAAAATCCTTATGGCCACCGTAAAAGGCGATGTACACGACATCGGAAAAAACATTGTAGGCGTGGTGCTGGGCTGCAACAATTACGATATTGTAGATTTGGGAGTTATGGTTCCGGCCGAAAAAATCCTAGCCCAAGCCCAGGCCCATCAGGTTGACATCATCGGCCTGAGTGGACTTATTACCCCAAGCTTAGAAGAAATGGTGTTTTTGGCTTCTGAAATGCAGCGCCAAGGATTTACCATTCCCCTGCTTATTGGCGGAGCCACCACATCAAAAGCCCATACAGCAGTAAAAATCGCTCCCGCCTACACCTCGGGGCCTGTGGTTCACGTCTTAGATGCCAGCCGGTCGGTCCCCGTTGCCGAAGCCCTGTTGGGCGACAAAAAAGAGGCGTTCTTGGAACAATGGAAGCAAGAATATGAAGAGGTGCGCAGCCGGTTTGAACGGCAACAGGAAGAAAAAAACCAGATTCCCCTGCGCACAGCACGGGCCAATGCCGCCAAGCCCAACATGAATGCCCAAACCATTGCGCCGCCCGCACAGCTTGGCCTATTTCATCTAACAAACTACCCCCTCGAAAAGCTGGTTCCATACATCGATTGGACGCCTTTTTTCCAAACCTGGGAACTGGCCGGACGCTTTCCCGCCATTCTTGACGATGCCATTGTTGGCGAACAAGCACGCGAATTGTACGCCGATGCGCTGTTGATGCTCAACCAACTGGTTCAGGAATCTTGGCTTACCGCCAATGCCAGTTTTGGATTGTTCCCCGCACAGCGCGAGGGCGACAGCGTGCGGATTTTTAGCGACGAATCACGCAGCCAAGAGCTGACCCGCTTTCATTTTTTGCGGCAGCAAAACCAAAAACAAGCCGGGCAACCCAACTACTGCCTGGCCGATTTTATTTCAGATTCCCATCCCGATTACATGGGTGCTTTTGCCGTAACCACCGGACATGGCATAGAAGCGCATGTGCTCCGGTTCGAAGCCGACCACGACGATTACCGAGCCATTTTGCTCAAGGCCCTGGCCGATCGCTTGGCCGAAGCCTTCGCCGAACACCTACATGCCCGGGTGCGGACGGAATTCTGGGCCTACGAACCCCAAGAAAACCTCGACAACGAAGCTCTAATCAAAGAAAAATACCGAGGCATACGCCCCGCTCCAGGATATCCAGCATGCCCAGACCACACCGAAAAACCAAGGCTGTTTGATTTGTTGCAGGCAACCCAAATGTCGGGAATTTCACTCACCGAATCCATGGCCATGATGCCCGCCAGCAGCGTAAGTGGCTGGTACTTCGCCCACCCTGAAGCCAAGTATTTCGGACTTGGTAAAATTACCGAAGAACAAGGAAAAGACCTGGCAGAACGAAAAGGCCAAGCTTGGGAAGACCTGCGCCGTTGGCTTAGCCCCAACCTGGCCTAAACCCTACGCCTGTACTAAATGGCAATGATTTCTTTACATAAAACCCCTTTGCTCTTTGTAATTTTGCCCTGCACCCATTTATTCGCCAAAATGAGATTCCCCCTCTGTGTTTTTTTCGCTGCCGCCACCTGCTTAATCCAGGCACAAGGAATACACCTTGGCAGCAATACCCCTGCCGACTCCTCTGCTGTGGTTGAAATTAGTTCAACAACGGCTGGATTTCTTCTTCCTCGAATGACAACTGCCCAGCGCAACGCCATAGCAAATCCCGCTGCCGCCCTTCAAATCTACAACACCAGCACCAACTGCCTTGAAATGTATTATTCCGGAGGTGGTTGGCGCAGCATTCATTGCGATTGCCAAGCCTATCCCAATGCCATTTTCTCCGTTCCATCGGGCTACATAAACCAAGGAGCCAACTTCTCTGCACCCCCCAACATGACTTACAGCTGGACCTTCCAAAGCGGAAGCCCTTCTACGTCGGTGGTACAAAGCCCTCAGGTCAGCTGGAGCAATGCCGGAACCTATGCCGTTTCGCTTACCCTGACCGACAGTGCCGGGTGTTCTTCTGCGCATACCGACTCCATAACCGTTATCAATTGTGCTCCAGCAACGGGCGGCAGCGTCAGCACCTCGGGCCCTTGGACCATTCATACCTTTAGTAACAATGGCACGTTTAATCCCGGTTGCGGGCGTACGGTACAATACTTGATTGTTGCCGGAGGCGGCGGCGGAAGCGATGGAAATGCCGGAGGCGGGGGCGGCGGCGCCGGGGGATTTGTAGAAGGAAGCATTCTGCTGAGTCCAGGAAACTACACCGTTGTTGTTGGGGCCGGGGGAGTTGGAAGCACGGTGCAAGACGGCGTGGGGCAGAATGGAGCCAATTCCAGCTTTGCCAACATTGTAGCAGTTGGTGGAGGACGCGGAGGCGGTTATGTAAGCCCGAATGGAGCCAATGGTGGATCGGGCGGCGGTGGCGGTGGGCCACAAGGGCCAGGACAAGGAGGCAACGCCACCCAAACTTCACCTCAAAGTGGAAATGGCTATGGATTTTCTGGGGCTGCATACATGGTGAATGCAAATGACGGCGGCGGCGGCGGCGGAGCCGGCGGAGCCGCTACCAACCGCAATGGCGGCCCGGGAAGAGCCAGCACCATAACAGGAAGTTCGGTTGCTTACGGCGGTGGCGGCGGCGGTGCCCGTTATTTAGGTTCGGCGGGACTTGGTGGTTCTGGTGGCGGCGGAAATGGAGGCTCTTATCCCGGAAACGGAAACGGGCAAAATGGACAAGCCAACACCGGCGGTGGCGGTGGTGGGTCTGGCGACGGCCCCATTGGCGGGAACGGAGGGTCTGGAATCGTGGTTGTTCGCTATCAATAATTCTCAATACCTTGATGTCAAAATCGCAGCCCAGCTCCTATGAAACATCTGTTCCTTTTTTTAGGCCTCTTTTCATTGGCTTTTGTCCACTCCCAAGGAGTAAAAATTGGCAGTACAAATCCTGGAATCGCCGATAGCTCGGCCATTCTAGAACTGGAATCCACACAAAAAGGGTTTTTGCTGCCCCGATTAACCACCGCCCAACGCAACGCCATCAACAACCCCGCAGTAGGGCTTCAAATTTACAACACCAACACCCGCTGCGTGGAAACCTTTTTCCCTGTAGGCTGGCGGCCAACAGGCTGCCAATGCACCCTTTTTCCCAATGCCGCTTTTACCTTTCAGCCGGCCTTTCCTTCCGCCGGCGCTCCCATTCAATTCCTAGCCACCGATACCAGCAATTCCCTGTCTTGGTCCTTTCAAAACGGAAGCCCTGCTTCCGATACCATCGGAAATCCGGTGGTAACCTTTGCCAATCCCGATACCGTAACCGTAGTTCTTAGAGCCACCGACAGCCAAGGCTGCCAAGATTCAAGCAGCCAGATTCTGCTTATTCAAAACTGCCCTCCAAATTTTCCCAACCCCGGCTTTACCGTTTCGCCGGCAAGCCCTGGGCAAAACCAATCTGTAAGTTTTACCCCAGCCACCACCAACGGAGTGTCGCACATTTGGACCTTTGCCAGCGGAAATCCCGCCACCTCAACCTCGGCCTCGCCCAACTGCACTTGGTCAACCGCAGGAACCTACTCTGTTGTTCACCAACTGACCGATTCCAGCACCGGATGCACTCAATCAGACACACTTGCTTTGGTGGTTAGCTCCTGCATTACAGGAGGGAACGCCAATTTTATCTTTACCGGCAACACGCAATTGTGGACGGCGCCAGCAGGGGTTTGCACCATTCAAGTGGAAGGCTGGGGCGCCCGAGGTGGCGACGGCGGGGGATACGGGGCCTATGTGGTGGGAACCTTTACCGTAACTCCCGGCCAACAATATAAAATATTGGTCGGCAGAAAAGGAAACAACGGCAATGGCGGCGGCGGGGGCGGCGGAACCTGGTTTACCGACGCAAACAACATTCCTTTGCTGGTGGCTGGCGGCGGGGGCGGCCGGGGATATGCAAACAACAACCTGCCATCAAGCATCAATGGAGGAGACTGTGGCGGGGGCGGCTGCTCGGGTACAGCAGGGTCTTGCGGCACTCCCGGAACCGGCGGAAGCAATGGAGCGGGCGGCCTTGGAGCTACCTGCACCCAAAACGGAACCGGTGGCGGCGGCGGCGGCGGGACTCAAACCGGTGGCGGAACAGCCAACGGCTGCACCTATTCCCAAAGTACGGGCGGGGCAGCATTTGTAAATGGCGGAGCAGGCGGTTTGGGCGGATGTGGGGTTGCAGGCGGATTCGGCGGCGGTGGTGGCGGTGGTTGCAACGGCGGCGGCGGTGGTGGCGGCGGCGGGTATTCCGGTGGCGGCGGCGGGAACCCCTGGTGCAACAACGGCGGTATTGGAGGACACGGCGGCGGGGGCGGTTGCTACAATACCGGAACCAACACCTCTTTGTCGGTAGGCGGAAACCTGAACGACGACGGACGCCTTTACATTACTTGGTAAAATTAAGAATACGCCCTTTTGTTTTTTGGGGGCTCAAGCCTTGAGCGGCCGCGGTAGGGATTGAGCCAGGTTGCCCGCAAGGGACCGGCCTAGCTGCCCGCGAGGTGCGGAGGCGACCTTGGGAGCCACCGCAAACCCGCTGGGCAGCAAGGCTGGAACCGCGGACAACCGGCGAAAGCCCGGCCACCGCCCACATGTAAAACCCTTAGATCTTACAGCAATTCGTTGGCCACATTCGCCAACTCGCTGCGCTCGCCCTTTTCTAAGGTAACATGGGCATGAATGGGGTGGCTGTGCATGCGGTCAATCATACAGCTCAACCCATTCGTGCATGCGTGGCTAAAAACCTTGCTGGGCTGAAGTGCTTCCTAACCGCATGAAAACCCGCTCAAAATATCGATACACAAAGTAGCTAACCACCAAGGTCAAAACAATGGAAATCCCCGTTCTTGCGTATCCAGAAATTGGGTAAACCTGGAACCGGAATCGTCCCATTAAATCGTACACATGTGGGTGCAACAAATACACCGAATAGCTGATTTCACCCAAAAATGAAAAGCCTCGGCCAACCAACCTTGGCAAGGGCATGCTTATCTTGTAAAAACAAAAACAAATCGCCAAACACAAGGAAGTAAAAACAAGCCGGTTAAAACCCGTTTTAACTGCAAATTGTGGCCCGAATACAGGATAAAAAACAAATAAAAAAACGGAAGCCAACAAGACTATGAACAACACTCCATTTTTATACCTCTGATTTTTAAAAAACAAGCCCACCAAAAATCCCCCTAGAAATAAAAAAACTTGATTTAATGGATTTATGTAGTTTCTCCACTGTTCTGGCTCTGGGCAGCTTGGAAGAACTCCAAATGAAAAGTACAGGTAAAGGCCGAACAACGCGACGGAAAGAACAACCATAAACGCAATGTTTCGCTTTGAAAAAAAAACAAAAAAGGGGAAGAATACATAAAAAACCAGTTCGTTTCCGATCGACCAGACCCCTCCAGACAAATACGTGTCCCAAGAAAAAAAACCAAACAAGCCGGTTAGGTTTAACATCAAAATCTGGGGGTCGGGAGCCTTCCACGACAACAGCACTGAAACTCCCGTAGCCAACCAAAGCAAAGGGAAAATACGCAGTATTCTTTTTTTAAAAAACGCCCGAACATCAACCCCAGAAGGCTTCATCCGTTCATAATAAACATGGAACAAGGTCAGGCCGCTCAGCACATAAAAAACCGAAACCCCATACACCCCAATCCTTCCAAAAATGGTGTCTGCCGAATATTCACCATACATCCAAGTCAAATAATGGTAAACCATGATTCCAATCGCGGAAACGCCCCGCAATAAATCCAAGTTGATGAGTCGCTTCACGCTGCTTGGCTCTTCCAATCCTCCTGCTGCTTAGTTAAGAACAATACCCAAATTCTATGCAAATATCTTACAGCAATTCGTTGGCCACATTCGCCAACTCGCTGCGCTCGCCCTTTTCCAAGGTAACATGGGCATGAATGGGGTGGCTGTGCATGCGGTCAATCACATAGCTCAACCCATTGCTTTGCGTATCCAAATACGGCGTATCAATCTGATAAATATCGCCGGCAAACACCACTTTCGCCCGATCGCCCATGCGGGTTACAATGGTTTTTATTTCGTGGGGAGTCAGATTTTGCGCCTCGTCCACAATAAAGAAAATCTGCGACAAGCTGCGCCCGCGGATGTAGGCCAAAGGGGTAACCACCAACTTTTCTTGTTCCAGCATTTCAGGAATTTTATGCCCCTCTTTGTCGCGCTCGTCAAAGCTGTTCTGAATAAACTTCAGGTTGTCGTACAAAGGCTCCATGTACGGATTCAGCTTGCTTTTTATGTCGCCCGGAAGAAATCCAATGTCTTTGTTGCTCAGGGGCACCACCGGACGGGCCAAGTAAATTTGCTTGAAATCGCGGCGCTGCTCCAGTGCCGCAGCCAAAGCCAACAGCGTTTTTCCGGTACCCGCAACGCCCTGAATGCTTACCAATTTCACCTCGGGATTCAACAACGCGTGCAGGGCAAAGACCTGTTCGGCGTTTCGGGGTTTGATGTTGTAGCAGGGACGTTTTTCAACCCGTTCAATGCAGCGGCTTACCGGATTGAAAAAGCAGAGCACCGAGGTTTTGTTGTTTTTTAAAATAAAGTAGTGGTTGGGCAGGGGGTCTTTAGAAAACAAGGCTTTTCTCGGCACAAATCCTTCGTTGTACAGGGCATCGATGGTGTCTTGAGAAACGTCCTCAATTTGGCTTTTTCCACGGTACAGCTCATCGACGTTTTTCACCTTTCCTGTTTCAAAGTCTTCCGCCGAAATGTTGAGCGAACGGGCTTTGATGCGCAGGTTTACGTCTTTGCTTACCAGAATTACTTTGCGGTTGGGGTTTTGTTGCTGCATCCGCAGGGCCACGTTCAATATGCGGTGGTCGGCCTTATCGGAACCAAATATTTTGCGCGCATCGGGTTCGGCGGTTTCTTCCATCATTACCCGAATGTTGCCCAAGCCTTTTCCGTTCAAAGGAATCCAGGTGTTCAGCGAAGAGCCTTTGGAATACTGGTCCATGATTCGAATAAACTCTCGGGCCTCGAAATTCTTGGTTTCATTCCCTTTTTTAAAGGTGTCTAACTCCTCAAGCACCGAAATGGGCACCACCACATCGTGTTCGGCAAACGATTCGATGGAGGCGTGGTTAAACAAAATCACAGAGGTGTCAAGCACAAAAATTTTGGTCGGCGCTTTTCTGGGCATATCGATCTATTTGAGTTCTAAGGCAGAAATGTACGGAAATCTCTTTGGTCAAAAAAGGGGGATAGCGATGTTAACGTAGGGGTAATTAAGCCGGTTATGTAGGTGTGAACCCAACATTTTGCGTCGCCCGTCTGCCCCAGCGTTAACGTGAAACCCGACATTTTGCGTCGCCCGATAAAGCCTTGCAGGCGGAAAGAACCACAGTCCTAATGCCCGATGCAACCCACAGTTTATACTGCCTGATTAAGGCCGGCTGGCCAGGCGATATAGCCTACAACGTTGAGATGGAATTTCAGGGCCTTGGGCTTGGACGGCTTTAGGGTACTGCAAAACCTTGGAACAAAGACGGTTTGATTGGGCTGTGTATAGCTCAGGCCCAAACCTCAATTTAATAGGGCCTTGGAAAAAGCGAATGGAATCTTTTCGTTAAGCGTCATTTATTTTTCTACTTTTGCGGCATGTTGGCAGAGAAAAATATTCATGCTGAAGATGTTGGAGTTTCAGCGTTGAAGGTTTGGGGCTTAGGAATTATTGCTCTTGGAATGATCGGAGTATGGTTTTATTTTGCCTACTATAAAGAGAATGTGCCGCTGGCTTCTGCCAATTTTGTAATGGGTGCTTTGGCCGCGTTTTTGGGGGTTGTGCTCCTTGTGGCCCTGGCCAAGGTTCAAATTCGTGTGCGCGAAAGCGGGTTGTATGTGCGGCTGTTTCCGTTTCAAGTCAGGTTTAGGCGCTTTGCCCCAGAAGATTTGGAATCGGTCGAAACTCAGGCGTTTGCCTTGGACCGCGAATTCTGGGGTTGGGGTCTAAAATTCAATTTTAAAACCGGCGACCGTGCCATTACCTTGTCGGGCGATCGAGGATTGCGCCTGTTTTTGAAAAACGAGCAGCAATGGTTTATCGGTTGCCGCGAAATCGAACAAATTGAATATGCGGTGCGCCAAATGATGCATCGGCCAAATCTTGGCCAAGGCATGGACCTTGATTGATGCGGGGGCGCATTCCTTCGGTACTCAAAATTCAGTCGGCAAATTTTCCCAGAAACCGTATCTTCGCTTATTCTCTCTCTTCAAATGAAACCATCAGCAAAACCGGGCATGCCTGCCGTCGTTAAAAATGCCCTGGGAGCCGGAATTTTCCTGCTGCTTCTCGTTTTTTTAACCTTCGGTTTTTTTCGTTGGTTTACCCGGCATGGCGAAGAAATCACCGTGCCAAATGCGGTAGGTATGCCCATGCAAGAAGCCTTGGAATTGCTTGACGATGCTTCGCTTGAGGGCATTTTTGCCGATACCTTGTTCGATGTGCCCGACAGCCTAAAGCACGTTGGCAAAGGCAGCGTGCTCGAGCAAATTCCACAAGCGGGAAGCCTAGCCAAAGGAGGTCGAAAAATCCGCCTGTTTATACGGGCCTTGGGCGAAGCCCGAATCAGTGTGCCCGACTACCATTCCATGAGCCTTAGAGCCCTGCAAGCCGATTTCAAAGAGCGCGGATTTCTAATTCAACAAATCTTAGCTTCCGACCGCAGTGCCCCAAAACTGGACATGAATCCGCCCGTCTTAGATGTATTGTTTAAGGGTAAAAAACTGCAGCCCGGCAGCCGAATTGAAAAAGGAAGCAAGTTGGTAGTCATTGTAGATCCTCTCATAAATCAAACGTTAACCCCCGATTCAGCCGTCACCGATTTTGAAATCCCATTGGAATAGTTTACCTTAACTCTCTGAATTTACCTCGGCTTGAAACGCTTTTACTCTTCCTTGTTTTTGGTATTGGCACTCTTGCTTTTGGCAGGGGCATTGCCCGCCCAATTTATGACAGGGCCTTTGGATTACAACCCCAGTAAGTGGAACCACTTGGCCACCCGCATGGCCCAAGGCATGGGCTCTCCCTTTTTTTCGTACACATCCTCCAACAACCATGTTTTTTATCGGCTCGATACCCTCAGCCTTCCCCTGAAAGACGATTTTAGTACGCATCGATTTATGCGGTACGAACCTTGGTTTTATGCCCCCCCACTCGATACGATCCGCACCACCTTGCGGGTAGAACCAGCTCCCCAACAATGGCCTTTCCAATATACCGGCAGCCCCTCCTACACCTATGTGTTGAATCAGGGCAATCAAATTGACAGCTTTTTAAATGTCCCCCATAAAATTATTCAGTTTAACGATTCTTTAGACCCCTTTGCCGTTAAAGACACCCTGCTAGTTTGGGCCTATTCCCCCTTTCGAATTGTGTACGATACAGGAACCCTGAGCATTGATACTATTCCCCAACTGCCCGAAGGCTTGATTTCTGCCGACACCACCGACACGATACGCATTTATTTTCCCAACGGCGATGGCAGCGTGTGGATTGAAAACCAAACCTACATCAACAATACCATGGCGGTAAATCCACCAACAGTGGGCGTGGTTACCTTTGATGGAACCGATGAGTTCGGCAATCCCTATAATTTTTCAGGCTCCGCTTATGGCCGTTGCGACAGGTTAAGTTCCAAACCCATCAACCTTCAGTATCCGGCCTCCGACAGTTTGTACCTTTCGTTCTGGGTTCAACCCCAAGGTCGGGGGTATGCGCCCGCAGCACAAGACTCCCTAATCTTGGAATTTAAGGACCCCGAACAAGGAAAATGGCATCACATCTGGAGCGCCCCGGGCGATTCCAACAGGGCTTTTCGCATTGTGCACATTCCCATTACCAATCCCCGATTCCTGAAAAAGGGTTTTCAGTTCCGCTGGGTAAATTATGCCAATCAAAGCGGAAACCAAGACCACTGGAATTTGGATTATGTGTATTTAGCCCGCTTCCGATCGCATGCCGACACCATTCACGATGACGTTGCTTTTGTGTCGGTTCAACCCCACTTTTTAAGGGAATACACCGCCATGCCTTGGACCCAGGTTACCATGCCCGACATTGAGCAAAAATGGGTCAACCAAATCAGCAACCTTGGCAGCCAGGCCCGGGCCATCAGCTATGGTTTTGATATCCTCGACCAAAACAACGGCGTTTTTAATGCCTATCCGGCCAACTACAACCCTTCGGCCCTTGATACCAGCGTGATTGGCCCCTATGCCAACTCTGGGTATTCTACCTACAGCCGTTGGAGCAACCCCGATTTTACCTACGATTTCGCCTTGGGTGGCTTTTTCCCCTTGCAAGACAGCGCCACCTTTAAAATTAAACATCACCTGACTCAACTTAACAACGATGCCCTGCTTGCCAACGATACGGTCGAGGTGGTTCAGCCTTTTCACAACTATTTTGCCTACGACGACGGAACTGCCGAGGTCGCTGCCTGGCTGGGCGTGCCCGGATACATGGCCATGAAGTTCAACAACAATTTTGCCGACACCCTGTATGGCATTAGCATCTATTTTAGCCCAGTCAAAGAAAACAACCTGTCGCGCAACATCGATTTGCACGTGTGGAGAAACCTAGAAGACGATCCCCTGTACACCGAAAAAGTACGGATTGGGGTTAGCCCGCTCGACCAAAACGCCCGCCGAATCTACCAGAACAACGGATTTACCACCTATATTTTAGAACAACCCGTGCCGCTTACCTCAGGGCCCTTCTACATTGGTTGGCTGCAAAACCAGATTTTTAAGGTGAACATTGGGTTCGACCGCAACAACGACGCCTCACAGCATTGTTTTTACCGCATAGGCCAGTCTTGGGAAACCCTTGATATTCCAGGCGCGCCCATGATGCGACCTATGGTGGCCAACGATTTTAACCTAGATCAACTCAGCAATCCCACCCAAGCGCCCGAAACACCCCTCCTGGTTTATCCCAATCCAGCCCAGGACAAATTTACCTTGGTTTCGCCTGCCGATTGGTCCAGCGCCATTTTGCTGGATGCCACAGGCCGCGAACTGTGCCGATACCCCTCAAACGGAGACCTTCGCCAAACCTTTTCCCTTCCCAATACGGCCATAGGAACCTATTTGATAAAAGTGAATTTGAGCGAAGGCGGATTTTCAGTACAGCGCCTGCTGGTGCAACCTTAGTAGGCATGGAAGAAAGTTGGGACGAGGACGAACAGGAAACACTTTACGAACATCAGCGCTGGGTGGTTGACCCCGGCCAAGCCATTGTTCGCATCGATAAATTTCTGAGCAACCGGATGGAACAGACCAGCCGAAACCGCATTCAAAAGGCGGCCGATGCCGGATTCCTGTTCGCCAATGAGAAGCCCGTTAAAAGCAACTACCGCATCAAGCCCGGCGACATCGTCTCCTTGTCTTTTCCAACCCCGCCCTTTTCGGGCCAGCTGCAAGCCGAAGACCTGCCCTTGCACATATTGTATGAAGATGCACACCTGATGGTCATCAACAAGGCTGCGGGAATGGTGGTACACCCAGGAGTCGGCAACCATTCGGGCACCCTGGTCAATGCCCTGCTGCACCATTTTCGTCAACTGCCCGGTCAGTCTGCCGAACGCCCTGGCTTGGTTCACCGGCTCGACAAAGACACCAGCGGAGTAATGGTCATTGCCAAAACCGAAGAGGCCATGACCCATTTGGCTCGGCAATTCTTTGAACGCAGCAGCCGCCGCCGGTATCTGGCTTTGGTTTGGGGAACTCCAAACCCGCCTCAGGGCAGCGTTCAGGGACACATTGGCCGCGACCCCAAAAATCGGCAACATTATACCGTTTTTGCAGACGGAAGCGAGGGCAAACATGCCCTGACGCATTATTCGGTAATCGAGCCTTTGGGTTACGTTTCGCTGATCCACTGCAGGCTCGAAACAGGCCGAACCCACCAAATTCGAGTCCACATGAAGCACATTGGCCACCCCTTATTTAACGACCCGTTTTATGGCGGCAATGCCGTGCTGCGCGGCGAAAACAGCGGCAGCTACAAAAGCTATGTTCAAAACAGCTTCGCTTGCATTCCTGGGCAGGCCTTGCATGCTGAAATGCTTGGTTTTCAGCACCCAGAAAGCGGCGAAACAATGGAATTTACTGCAAATCCGCCTTCGGGCATGCAAGATTTGATTGAGCGCTGGAGGCAATTCGTAGGACGGCAGGGCTAAAAAAAAATCCCCCTTAAAAGGGGGATTAAAGGGTGGGAACAACAGGGTTCGAACCTGTGACCCCCTGCTTGTAAGGCAGGTGCTCTGAACCAGCTGAGCTATGCTCCCATAAACTGGGTTGCAAATGTACCTTTTTTTTTTGTTATTCCAAATCTCGCCGCCCAAAATTGGCAGGGCTGTTTTGTTGTAATTTTTGGGGCGGTTGCGGGCTTTCACCGGTAGTCCGCAGCAACTGGCCTTGGGCCCAGCGGGGTTGCGGGGGCTCCTAAAGTCGCCTCCGCCCCACGCGGGCCCATGGCCAGCTGCTTTGCGGGCTACTCGGTTCAATCCCTACCGCAGGCCATCTCGATAATTACTCCAACCACATTATTTATCGAAGCCCATTTTAAAGCAAAAAAAAGCCGGGCTCTACGAACCCGGCTCTCTTTTCAAATCTAGATTTAAAGCATCAAGGACGCAATATCAAACGCTGACGGTAGTTGTTCTCTCCGTTATGGATTTCAATCACATACACTCCAGCCGCATAGCCCAACACATCTAGGCTGAGGCCTTGGCCGCCTTCGGCTTTAAGCTGGGTCAATGCCCGACCGCGCGAATCCAACAAACGCACTACACAACTTCCTTTTAAGCTGCTCAAGTCCAGCTGAACCTGAGTACTTGCGGGGTTTGGATATAGGCTAAACCCGGCGGTTTCAGGCTGAATAGACATGGTTGAACCAATCGTAAAGGCGGTTGAATCTTTGCAGCCATTGGCATCGGTTACCACAACCGAATAGTTTCCTGGCAGCAAATTGCTGTTGCTTCCGCCCGACCAAGAATAGGTGTAAGGTGAAGTGCCTCCACTCGCCGAAGCTGTTGCGCTTCCATCGGGCGTGTTCGGGCCGCTGGCATCGGTTGTGCTAACCGAAATGGTTAGAGGGGCCGGTTCGGTAATGATGTAAGGGCCTAAGTTCAAAATACAACCACTGGCATCGGTTACCACCAAAGTATAGGAACCGGCGGGAGCAGAAAGAACAGCTGCACTGCTGCCGTTGGACCAAGCATAGCTGTACGGACTTTGGCCTCCGCTAATGGTGGTCGTAATGCTTCCGTTGTCGCCGCTGCAATTGGCATTCGATACTGTGGCCGTACCAGAAGGAGCTCCAATGTTGCCAACAATTCCAGTATCTACCACCGAACAACCGTTTTGGTCGGTGATGGTTACCTCATAAAATCCGGCGCTTAGGTTTGAGTTGGTTGCACCAATAGTGCCGCTGGTCCATAAATAGGTTAAGGAACCGGTGCCACCAATGGCACTGACCGAAATGCTTCCGTCGCTGGCTCCGCAGTTGGCGTCTTGAACGCTAAAGGTAGCGGAGATGGGCGCTGGGGCGGTAATGCTAATGTTGCCGGCTTGCACCGTGCATCCGGCCACATCGGTAACCACAACAGAATATCCTGTTCCAGCAGGGGCATTCAAAATGGCGTTTGTGCTGCCGTTAGACCAAACATAGGAATATGGGGCCTGACCTCCGCTAATGACAAGGCTAACCGAACCGTTTTGTCCGGCACACAAGGCTGGCGTTGCATTTACTTGATCGATCGACATGGGAGTAGATTGAAGAATGGTGGCAGTATCCACCAAGCTGCAGCCGTTTTGGTCGGTAACCACAACGGTGTATTGTCCGGGTTGCAGGTTGCTTATGCTGGAGGTAGTAGCTCCGTTCGACCACAAGAAGCTGAAGCTTCCGGCTCCACCCGAGGCGGTAATCGTTGCCGTACCGGGGTTCCCGTTGCAGTCCACGTTGGTGGTAGCCATGGCCGATTGAATGGCGGGTTGAACAGGAATAACCAAGCCCGACAGCACGGTGCTGCACCCAGCTTGGTCGGTTACGGTTACGTTGTACGTACCCGAAGCGGCGGAGAGGATTGCGGTGGTTGAGCCGTTGCTCCATGCGTAGGTGTAGGGGGCCTGACCACCGCTCACGTTCAAAGAAATGCTGCCGTTGTTTCCGCCGTTGCAACTTGGTGCTGCAATGGCTTGGCTAGCCGCTGTGGGCGAGTTGGGGTTAACCAAGGCAATGGTTGAAGTGGCAAGGCATCCGTTGGCATCAGATATGGAAGCGATAAAAGACCCTGCGGCCAAATTAACGAGCGACAATCCCGTGCCACCGTTGCTCCAGGTAATGTTGTAAGGAGGAGTGCCCCCAGTAACGGCTAAGGTAATGCTGCCGTTGGTTTGCCCACATGACGGGTTGGTGATGTTGCTCGCAATAGAAATTGCAGATTGAGGTCCGCCAATGGTAGCCAACTGAGAGCTGGCTTGGCAACCGGCTGCATCGGTGATGCCTAAAGAATATGCACCCGCAGGAGCAAACAAAGTGTCGTTGCTGCTGCCGTTCGACCATAAATAGGTGTAAGGCAGAGTTCCCCCGCTGATGTTGGCCGTGATTTGGCCATTCTGACCGAAACACAAGGCATTTGTGGGCAACAAGAAGTTAATGGTGGGGATGTTCACTGGGTTTAGCACCACGGTGTCAAGCACCGAACAGCCGGTTGAAGTTTGGGTGATGGTTACAATGTAAGTGCCTGCTGGAACGTTGTTCAGGCCAGATGTGGTGGCTCCGTTGCTCCAAGCATAGGTGTATGGTCCATTGCCGCCGCTTACATTGGTTAAGATGTTCCCTAAGGGTTGGTTGCAGCTGGGCTGCGAAACGGTGGTGTTGGGGTTTAAGTTTGGGCAGGGAGGACCCACATTGATGCGGGCTCCATAGGTTTGAACAATTTGGAAACTTTCCAAGGTCTGCCACCCATTGGTTACTCCAGGCGAATTTACCCAATTGCTGTTTAGGCTAAAGACGTTGTCGAACATGGAAACAGGAATGGGCTGATTGCCTTCCAAAGCACCTACAAATATTTTTCCTGCAGGCAGATTTACTTGACCGTTGCGCAAGGGCAAATTAATCCATCCATTTAAATTGGCTCCAACTGTGTACGAAACGGTGGTATCAATCACCGCACCTGGAGTTCCATTTACAGAAGCCGAACGGACGATTACATTTAAGATAAAGCCTGTGGCGCTTCCATTGCTGTTGTTAACCCGAATGCCAATGGATTTTAGGTTGGCGGGAGCGAACAATTGATAATTTACGCCCAATTCACCGGGGCTTGGTGACGTTACGGTGCCAATGGCTAAGGTGCCCAAAGGTACATTGTCGTCGCGGCCATACACGGTATCGGTTACGGCTAAAAGATAAGAGGTAGTATCGTTGCTGGCATTTCCATTTTGGCTGGTAGCCAGGGCGGTGTACCGTATGCGGTAGGTGCCAATGGTGCTGGGAGTCCAGCTGCCAAAATTGTTGTACGCTTGCACCGTTCCGCCAGGAGCGTTTGTTAGGGCGCTGGTAAAGGTTTGAATAATGCTGTTGTTGCCGGCATTGATTACATCTACTTTTAAGCCAAAACCGGTGGCGGTAGAGGTGCTTCCGTTGGTAACCTCGCCGCTAAACACCTGAGCCTGAACTTGAGCCAAAGGAATGCGTAGGTATTCGCTGCCGAAAGAGGCGGACGACAGGTACACATCGTTGTTGGGGTTGGGCTGCGATAATATACGATAGGCCAAGGTTGAAGAGGTAAAATTGGACATGCAGGTGTATTCGGTGGTGTAGAGCCGATAGGTGCCTGCGGAGGGAGCCGTCCAGGTTAGCCGCGACTGAACACCGCAAAAGTCGTCGTTGTATGCCAGGGGCGTTCCATTCGCGTTTTGCAGGGTTATTTCGGTGTCGTAGGAAGAGCTTCCGCCGTCGGCAGCGCAGTAAGAAAACTCATAGGTAGCTCCGGCAATGGCCGTAAAATCTTGGTATTCGCCCGCATAACCGCCCGAAAAAGTTTGCCAACTTTGGGTGGGGCTCAGCGACAAATATGCAACGCCTCCGCTGCATTGGGCTTGAACGGAATTGCTTGAAAAGAGTCCCAATACAAATAGGGGCAAAAACAGGGCTTTCGAGTAAAGTTTAGAATTCATACGGGTTGGGGTTCGAAAATGGATATGGAACAAAATTAAATGAAATTTTGGAAGAAAAAGGCGAAGGGCCAATCCGGGTAAGAAAAAGGCAAGAATAGGTTTGCTCTGCTTTAAAATTGAGGCGGCTGCGGGCGGGATTGAGTAGGGCAGCACGCAAGGAGGGCAGCAGGGGGCCCGCGAGCTGCGGAGGCGACCTTGGGAGCCCCCGCAAAGCCGCTGGGCCCGCTGCTGCCCACCGCGGACTGCCCACGAAAGCCCGGAACCCGCCCAAATTCTGCCCCAAGAGCGTGCCCACAACTTTTTCGGCAATTTTTTAAGCATGAAGGAGGGCGGGCTGCAGATAATTTCTACCTTTGCCCTCGAAAAACGAAAGCCGCTCGGATGCGCCGAATATATCTACTTGTTGTCCTTGTTTTTAGTCAATTTGCGCCGCATTTAAAAGCCGCGGCCCCTGCGCAGGAATTGCATGCAGCCGAAGAATCGTTTGGTACTCCAGAGATCTTGCATCACATTTCCGATGATTTTGGCCTGCATATTGGTCCTTTTTCCATTCCCTTGCCGGTGATGTTGTATTTTCCTGGTCAAGGTTGGGATGTTTTTTCTTCGTCTGAATTGCATCATGTGGATGCGCAGGGATTGGTGCATGGCAAATATGCCTACCACCACGGAAAGTTAACCGTGCCTGTTTTAAATGCTGCGGGGCAGCCAAAATTGGATGCGGAGGGGCATGTAGAGGTTGAGGCACAAGAGGCTAGGCTTATAAATTTGGGCGGGAAAGCGGTGTTTTATAATTTTTCCGTTACCAAAAACGTGTTTGGGATGCTGCTGTCGGTGCTGTTGTTGCTGCTGCTTTTTATGGCATCGGCAAAAGCCTACGGCCGCCGTACTGGCCAAGCCCCCAAAGGCCTGCAATCGCTGCTTGAGCCATTGATTTTGTTTGTGCGCGACGACGTGGTAAAGCCTTCCATTGGAGAAAAGCATTACCGCAGATTTATGCCCTTAATGTTGACCATTTTCTTTTTCATTTGGATTAACAACTTGTTGGGTTTGGTTCCGTTTTTAGGGGGATTGAATGTAACGGGCAACATAGCAATTACATTCGCTTTGGCCGCTGTGGTTTTGGTTGTACAGCTTGCTGTAGCCAATAAAAATTTCTGGGGCCATATTTTTTGGTTTCCTGGGGTACCGGTTCCGGTCAAGTTGTTGTTGCTCATTATTGAATTTGTGGGTTTGCTGACCAAGCCTTTTTCGCTGATGATTCGTTTGTTTGCGAACATTTCTGCGGGCCACATTATAATTATGAGCATCATTGGCATCACCTTCGCGTTTGAATCGGTAGTAGGCCATACGGTGGGTGTTGTTACCTCATTATTTACGGTGGCGATGCTGATTTTAGAATTGCTGGTAGCCGCCATACAGGCCTATATATTTACCTTGCTGGGGTCCTTGATGTTGGGTGCCGCTGTTGAAGAACACGACCACAGCCATGAACATGCTCATTAATTCGTAAACCACATAAAACCAAAAACATGGCAAATTTGCTTAATGTATTGTTAATTGAAAGTGCTCCTTCTTGGGGCCCATTGGGCGCAGGAATCGGAGCCGGCTTGGTAGCCATTGGTGCCGGTATCGGCATTGGACAAATTGGAGGCAAAGCCGCCGAAAGCATCGCCCGTCAACCGGAGTCGGCCGGCGATATTCGCGGAACAGCCATCGTGCTCGCTGCCTTCATTGAAGGTGTAGCTTTGTTCGGTGCTGTTATTTGCTTCTTGGCTATGAATGCCTAAAAAACAAAAAGTCGCCTGCCGGCGATTGGCCGGCAGGTTCTTTTAACTTTTTGAAAAAAAGATAAAACATGGATTTACTTAATCCTTCGATTGGTTTGGTGGTTTGGATGACCATCTCCTTTTTGGTGTTGCTGTTTGTGCTGCGCAAATTTGCTTGGAAACCCATATTAACTGCGTTGCATGAGCGGGAGTCGGGCATTGAGAAGGCCCTTCAATCGGCCAAAGAGGCTGAATTGCGCATGGCGCAGTTGACGGCCGACAACGAGGCCCTGTTGATGGAGGCCCGCAAGGAGCGCGACCAACTTTTAAAAGAAGCCCGTGCGGCCAAAGACGCCATTGTTCAGGAGGCCAAAGAACAGGCCAAAGAACAGGCGGCTCAATTGTTGGCTCAGGCCCGCGAGACCATAAAGAACGAACAAGCCCGTGTGGTTACCGATTTGCGAAATCAGGTGGCTCAATTTTCTGTTGAAATTGCAGAACGCATATTGAAAGAGAAATTGGAAGAGGGCGGGCAGCACCACAAAGTGGTAGAGCAAGCCCTAAACGAAATGTCATTAAACTAAGAGCATGAGCGGCCTATCTTTGGTGGCGTCTAGGTACGCCGGAGCCTTGTTGAGTTTGGCCAATGAGCAGAACATTGCTGCAACCGTGCATGCGGATCTGCTGAGTTTTCAACAGGTTTGGAGTTCTGAATCGGAAGTTCGTGCATTTTTAAACAATCCTGTATTGGCTCCCGGCAAGAAGCTGCCTTTTTTTACGGCCGCATTTGCAGCGGGCTTTCAGCCTTTAACCTTTCAGTTTTTTGAAAAGTTGCTTCGCGGCCGCCGCACGAATATATTGGGCGAGGTGGCCAAGGCATACGACGAACTTTACCGTCAGCAAATGGGGGTTGTTCGGGTACTGGTTCGGTCGGCCGTACCCTTAACCGAAACGGCGCGCACCAAAATCAAAGAAATGGTTCAAGCCTCAACCCTGTTTAAGGGGAAGTTGCACATTGAACTTAAAGAATCTGTTGACCCCGCACTTATTGGAGGGGTTGTGGTGCGCGTAGAAGACCAGCAATGGGATGCCAGCATTAAAACCAAGTTGGATTCATTTAAGCGGGAGTTTGAAGACAACCCTTACGTGGCCGAATTTTAATTGTACCTTAGAGGAAACATGAATCCGCATACCCAATATACGAATGCAAGCCCCTTCGGCTTGCCGCGTCTGCTTGGTTTAGCGTGGCTCTTAATTCCCACTGCCATGAAACACATCTTATTGCTTGCCCTGATGCTTGCATTGGGTTTGGGCTCGTTGCTCGCCCAAAGCGTTAAAATTAAAATCAACGACGAAAAGGTAAGCCTAGATGGCATAACCTCTTTTCGCATATTGGACGACGAGGCCGGCGGCGGCTTTAACATTCTGCCCATTCAAGGCAACGATACGCTTATGACGATTCGCCACCATGTTTTTCGCGACCCCGGAGTTTATACTCCGTCGAATCCAACCGGCAGGGTCGAGTACTATTTGGTTTGCTTTCCCAGCCTAAAAAAGGTCTGCGAAGTGGAGTATCCGAAAGTGCCCAGCAAACGTTACATTGTAAACGATGTTATTGTGGCCAACGATTTGATTTGGGATAGCCGTTTAGACAAAGGAATGGCCGAGGTGTTCAGCACCACTAGGGGCATGCTTTACAAAGAACAACGCGACAGCGTAGCCCGAAAATACGGAATTAAAAAAGTGATTATCAAATAAATAAACCATGGCAGAGATTAAACCTGCAGAAGTAACGGCGATATTGCGCCAACAATTGGCTGGCCTGAATCAGGGCAGCGATTTGGAAGAAGTTGGAACCGTATTGCAAGTTGGCGACGGGGTAGCCCGAATTTACGGATTGAACAACGTAGAAGCGGGAGAGTTGATTGAATTGGCCGGAGGCGTAAAGGCCATCGTTCTTAACTTGGAAGAAGACAACGTGGGTGCCGTTTTGTTGGGCGAATCCAGGGGAGTAAAAGAAGGGGATATTGCCAAACGGACGCGAAAAATCGCCTCAATCCAAGTGGGCGAAGGCATGCTGGGTCGGGTAATCAATACCTTGGGAGCGCCTCTTGACGGCAAAGGCCCTATTGAAGGGGAGCGTTTTGACATGCCCTTAGAGCGCAAAGCACCCGGAGTTATTTTCCGGCAGCCGGTGAATGAACCCTTGCAAACGGGAATTAAGGCCATCGATGCCATGATTCCTATTGGTCGTGGGCAACGGGAATTGATTATTGGAGACCGGCAAACTGGCAAAACCGCCGTGGCCATCGACACCATCATCAACCAAAAAGAATTTTACGACCGCGGCGAACCGGTATTTTGCATTTATGTAGCCATTGGCCAAAAGTCATCTACGGTTGCGGGCATTGCCAAGGTTCTAGAAGAAAAGGGAGCTATGCCCTACACCGTCATTGTGGCAGCCTCGGCCGCCGACCCAGCTCCCATGCAGTTTTATGCTCCCTTTGCGGGAGCCGCCATTGGAGAGTTCTTCCGCGATACAGGGCGGCCAGCGCTGATTGTGTACGATGATTTGTCGAAACAAGCTGTGGCTTACCGCGAAGTATCTCTGCTTTTGCGCCGCCCGCCCGGCCGCGAAGCCTATCCTGGGGACGTATTCTATTTGCACAGCCGATTGCTGGAGCGTGCAGCGAAAATCATCGCGAACGACGCTATTGCGGCAGGCATGAACGACTTGCCTGCATCTTTGAAAGGCAAAGTGAAAGGCGGCGGTTCTTTAACCGCCCTTCCCATCATTGAAACGCAAGCCGGCGACGTATCGGCCTACATCCCCACCAACGTTATTTCCATTACCGACGGGCAGATTTTCCTCGAATCTAACCTGTTTAACTCGGGAGTCCGCCCCGCCATCAACGTAGGTATTTCGGTATCTCGGGTAGGCGGCAACGCCCAAATTAAGTCCATGAAAAAGGTGGCGGGTACTTTAAAGCTAGACCAAGCCCAATATCGGGAATTGGAAGCCTTCTCAAAATTTGGGTCTGACCTTGATGCCTCTACCAAATCGGTACTTGACAAAGGGGCAAGAAACGTCGAAATTTTAAAACAAGGTCAGTTTCAGCCTATGCGGGTTGAACAACAAGTGGCAATGATTTATGCAGGCACCAAAAACCTGATGCGCTCGGTTCCCATTCCAAAGGTTAAAGAGTTTCAAGAGCGCTATTTAGGTGCCCTGCAAGCTTCGCATGCCGATGTGTTGGAGCGCTTGCGCAAAGGAGAGTTTTCTGATGAATTAACTGCTGTTCTGGAAAAAGTAGCCGCTGAAGTCAGCAGCGCTATGGCCTAAGCCCACTTGCAAGAAACACTATGCCGAATTTAAAGGAAGTCCGCAACCGCATCAGCTCGGTAAATTCTACCCGGCAAATTACCAGTGCCATGAAATTGGTTTCGGCCGCCAAGCTTCGACGTGCCCAAGACGCCGTTTTGAAAATGCGTCCTTATGCCCAAAAGCTTCAGGACATCATGAACAACGTCGCTCAATCGCTCGAAGATGCCGAAAGCCCCTACCTTGCCGAACGGGAAATCAAATCGGTTACCTTGGTGCTGCTAACTTCAAACCGCGGACTTTGCGGGGCCTTTAACGCCCAAGTATTGCGGCGCGCCGCGGCCTTGCTTCAGGGCGAATTGTCTGAACTTCATAAATCAGGCAAAGTTCATTTTGTTTGTATTGGTAAAAAAGCCACTGCCTGGGTGAACCGAAGCGGATTTGCCTTGCAGCGGCAGCACGACGACCTATACAACAACCTTAGCTTTAGCGAGTCGGTAAAAATCACCGAATTGCTGATGGCCGATTTCCGCCAAGGGAATACCGATAAAGTGGTGTTTATTTACAACCAATTTCTGTCGGCCGCAGCCCAAAACATCTTGGAAGAAACGTTTTTGCCCATGCGCCCCGAAGTACAAGCTCAAGAGGGTTCGTCGGAGTACCTATACGAGCCGGGGAAGGCCGAAATCATCGAAAACATGATACCCTTGTCCTTAAAAACCCAGCTTTTTAAGGCGGTTTTAGACAGCTATGCTGCCGAGCATGGAGCACGAATGACGGCCATGCACAAAGCCACCGATAATGCCGGTGAATTAATTAAGGCCTTGAAATTGAGCTACAACAAGGCCAGACAAGCGGCCATTACCAACGAGATTTTGGAGATTGTTGCTGGGGCCGAGGCGTTAAACGGCTAAAGCCCAGCACGAAAACACGGTTTAGAGTTTGTGTTTGGGGGTTAGATTGGCGTACGGAAGGTGAGCAGAGGGGAGCTTAGCAGAATGGCACCAAAGAACTACCCACTACCCACTAACCACTACCCACTAACCACTACCCACTAACCACTACCCACTACCCACTACCCACTACCCACTACCCACTACCCACTACCCACTACCCACTACCCACTACCCACTACCCACTAACCACTACCCACTACCCACTAAAAAGCCAGGAATGACCGCTCTGCAATCCTGCTGGGCCAAGCCGGCAACGGCGGACGGCCTACTTGCAAAAGCCCGTTTGCCGTTCTAAAAAAGGAAACAGGAAACGGGTTAAACCGCAAGGAGCTTGGGGGAGAGAAAAAGGGGGCAGGTTTGCCTACAACCGCCTTCCTGCTTTGATTTCAGAGCGGTGTTCCTTTTCTTTTCGGCGTTTTTCTTTTGCTGCTCTAGAAATTCGGCTGGGTTTGCGGGGAACAACCGGAGTAAGAGCGGTTTGAATGAAAGCCTGTAGTTTTGCTAAGGCGTCTTTTTTGTTTCGCCACTGCGAACGGGTTTTTTCGGAATCCACCATAAAACTGCCGTCGGCAAGCAGTTTGCCTTTCCATGTGTGCAGCAGCAATTCCAATTGATCTGGGTTAAGCAAGGCCGATTCGGCTGGCTTCCACTTTGCCTGCACTTTAGATTCGGTTTTATTTACATGTTGCCCGCCTGGGCCAGAACTTCGGCTGAAGCTAAAAACCACTTCGGTTTCCAGGTCTTCGGGCCGAATCATTTCAGTTTTTTTTGCCGGGGCTAACCAAATGAAATTCGGGAACGTCCACCTGAAAGGCCGTTTGCGTGATCAGGTCTTCCATGGTAAAGATGCCCTGCATTTTCCCTATTTCAGAGCGCAAATTGCAGGCCGATTCATAGTTAAATTTTTTGCCGGGACCAATAACAGGCTGTTGCCCAACCACACCGGGACCAGAAACCTCTCGGTGTTCGCCGATGGAGTCGAAAATAAACCATTGGCGTTTCAGCAATTGAATGGGGGTATTGCCCAGATTTTCGATGCTGATGCTGTAGCCAAAAAGGAAATAGGCTTCCTCAGGCCTAGAATCCTCGGGGAGGAAACGGACCCGAACGGCGATTTTAACGTTGTTGGTTCTTTTTTCGACCGTGGTCATGGGGTTATTTTAAAGCCTGCTGAAATTGGGCTGACACAAAGTCCCAGTTCACCACATTCCAAAAAGCGGAAACGTAATCGGGACGGCGGTTTTGGTAATTGAGGTAATAGGCATGTTCCCAAACATCTAAGCCTAAGATGGGAGTTCCTTTCACGGGAGCGTCGTCCATGAGGGGATTGTCTTGGTTGGGGCTGCTGCACACCACCAATTTGCCGTCGTGCACAATCAGCCAAGCCCAGCCGGAGCCAAAACGGGTTTTGGCGGCATTAGAGAACTCTTCTTTGAAGGCATCAAAACTTCCAAAAGCGGCATCAATGGCCGTGGATAACTCTCCAGAGGGCTTGCCTCCTTTTCCGGGTGCCATGCAATTCCAGAACAAATTGTGGTTGTAAAATCCACCTCCATTGTTGCGAACAGCGGCAGAACTGCTCGAAATTTTTGCCAGAATAGCCTCAATGCTTTCTCCATCTAAGGCAGTTCCTTGGATTGCGGCGTTCAAATTGCTGGTGTAGGCTGCATGGTGCTTTCCATGGTGAATTTCCATGGTTCGGGCGTCAACATGTGGCTCTAAGGCATTTGCGGCATAGGGTAAAGGAGCTAATTCAAAAGGCATGGTTGTGGAATTTAGAGGTTAACAATAGATAGAACCAATGAGCAATCGCTTTGGTTTAGGAAATGTAAAAATACGGAACGGGAATGAATCACGCCAGCGCAATTTGTTCAACGTACTCTCTTTGCACAATTTTTCGGGTGCGTTGCTTTAGAAGGGCAATGATTTCAGCTTCCGACAAGGGATTGTTTGGGTCCAATTGCACATAAAATCGGGCCAGGGTTTTGTATTTTTTCCACATCAGCAAGAACCATACGGAGGTAAAATCCAAGGTTCGGAACACGATTGCTTTTTCGCGGGCGTAGGTTTCAATGTTGTTTAAAAAGTCTTCGGGCATTTGGGTCCAGTGTCGGCTAGAACGAACGTGGTGGCCAATGTGGTACCCATCGTTAAAGCATTTTTTGTTGTAGGGGCTATTGATGCAGGTAATGCTGTTCCGGTAGCAATTGTCGGGGGTTTGAGCGTCCACAAAGGCATGCTGAGCCCAATTTCCAGCCATCATCATCAATCGGCTAAAAAACAAAGGCAGCCAAAAAACCACCAATCCTGCTTGAAAGTTTAAGGTGCTTAAAGCAATGCCAAGGGCAAGGAAAGAAAGTTCGCCAATGATAACTCGGCGCATGATGGGGCTGCGTTTTTTGCCGTACAGGTAATGAACCAATTCCACCAGGCCAATAAAAAAGAATTCGCAGAAATACTGGAAAAACCCCCATTTGCTGTCGCGGCGGTATTTCATGGTGGAACTCAAATCAGACTCCAGGTTGTTTTCGGGGTGGTGCATGGCAATGTGATGCCCATAGTAGGTTTCGGGAGTTTCGCCAAAAAGGGGGCCAATCAACCAAGGAATAAAGAAATTGAACCGTTTGAACTTGTTTTTAAAAAGACTTCGATGCGAAGTGTTGTGCAGCATTAAGATAAAGGGGCCCAGAAAAACGGCCCAGTTTAAAAACAGATAAACAGCCGCTATCCACCAAGAAAAATCTACGAAAAGCCAAACGGCTAAAGCAGGAAAAATCAAGACCAAGGCCAAGGTTAGATGTACAAAGGGAAGGTCTCTTGGGTCGTTGATGACCGGCAGAAACTTTTTATCAAGCCAAGAATAGGATTCTTTCGCACGGTAAACGGGATCATTTATCTGTAAAAATGCGTTGCTAATCATGGTTAAGCTATAATTCAGTGCAAAGAAACGAAACTTAGGTGAAGAGTGTGGAATTTGGTTGAAATCATCTTGCAGGCAAACAAAGCGTTAAAAAAACGGGTATGCTCTCTGTTTGCCATGCAAAAGGAAAGGAATTTATATTGTTCCCAACGTAAACAAATTTAAATTCAAAGTTGTTCACTCTACAAACATGTTAAATTTCAAGCATTAACACACAAATACTGAAACAAACGGTTGCATATGTGCAGCATCCATGTTAACTTCGATGTCTAATTGTTAATAAACACCACAATCCCATGATTACAAGCACCACATTTAAAGGCCTGTTTTTTGCTGCAATCGCTGCAATGGCTTCTTGTACTGAGCCCAGCCTGATTACCGATGGCGGTGGCACAGGCGTTAAAGGTTGTACCGACCCCGCATCGGTCAATTACAATCCAGATGCGACCGTTGATGATGCATCTTGCGTGTACATCCAAGAAAAGCAGAATTCTGTTTTCGTTAAGTTTACAGCTACTTGGTGTGGCCCTTGCGGAGATTGGGGTGCTCCTGCCTTTACCGGTGCAATAGATGGAAACAAAGGCAAATTGCTGGGCATGTCCTTGCAGGTTTCTGACAACCTAACCAACGCGGCAAATGGCCCTATGGTTGACCAGTTTTCAGCCAAATGGGCTTACACTGGAACGCCAAACTTTGCCGCCAACGAGCAAATGGTTGGAACCAGCGTTGGTCAAGCCGTTTCCATTGTTAACGATGCCTCTCAATTGGCTCCTACCATGGGTGTTGGTCTTCGCACCAGCATTGGTGCCGGCCCCAACACTGGCAAAATCAACATCGATGCCTACGTTAAAAACTTCGCCGATGTTACTGGAGTGTACCACTTGGCCATTTATTTCTTGGCCCGTGAAATTGTTGAAACTCAAAAAGTAGGAAGCACAAACGATCCCAACTTTGTTCACCACCACGTTTTAATGGGTGCTGCTACATCGGGTGGTGCTTGGGGCGAAGAAATTTTGCCCAGCGGCGGAAGCAAAGGTGGTACCAAGCATTGGGCAAAAGCAGTTGCTTACGACCCTTCATTGGAATTAGACCAAATGGAAATTGTTGCGGTAATTTGGAAAAAGAAAACCGACGGAACCTTTGAGTTTGTAAACTCAACCAACAACCGCTAATACCCTATTTAATCCCTTTTGAAAGCCCGATTTATTCGGGCTTTTTTTTTGTCCCTTCTGCCCGCCCTAGTCTTGTCAATTTTCAACCCATTAACGCTTTGCGCATGAAAAACGCAAAAATTGGGGTCTGTTTGCAGCCAAAACCTGCTCCCTTTGTCTTCTTAGTGAATCCCAAAACAAAAGAACCATGAACCGATTTCTTATTCTGCCTATCGCCTTCTTTGGATTTCAAATTCAAGTTAATGCCCAATGTGTTGCTTCTATTCAAGCGCCTTCCCAGGCCATTTCAAATTGCACGGGGCCTCAGGTTTCAGTTGTGGCAAGCGGTCTTGGTCCATACCAGTATTCTTGGAGTTCACCAAGCTTGACCATTCAGCCTCAAACGGGAGCAAGTCCAACGGTTTCAACCAACACCCCGGGCTGGCACACCCTGACTGTGGTGGTGGTTGATTCGAACAATTGCACTTCGGTTGCCACCGACTCCATTCAATTTTTTCCGCCTGTAGCCACCTTTACGCAAACCTATTGTACGCTGCCTGATTCGGTTTGCATATTGGATTGTCCTATGTTGGTTCAGGGTTGGTCGTATACCAACAATCAGGGCAGCACCTCTAATTTGCCATTGACCCCTTGTGTATCGATTGTGGGTCCGGGTTCTTACGAATTGTTTGGGATTTACGGCATGAATTGCACGGCAATCCATACCTATTTGGTGAGTCAAGATTGCGGTTCGGGGTCGGGATGTACGGCCAGCATACAAGCCCCCAGTCAAGCCATTTCGAATTGTACTGGCCCCCAAGCAACTGCCACGGCAAGTGGTCCTGGACCTTATCAATACAGTTGGACTTCGCCCACGCTGAATATTGTTTCGCCAACTTCGGCAACGACCATCCTTTCGGCCAATTCGCCTGGCTGGCATACCATCAACGTGATTGTGGTGGACTCCAACAACTGCACTGCCCTTGCGACCGACTCCATTGAATTTTTTCTGCCTGTTGACACGTTTATACAAACCTATTGCACCCTGCCCGATTCGGTGTGCATTTTAGATTGTCCTATGCTGGTTCAGGGTTGGACCTACACCGACAACCAGAACAACACCATCAATTTGCCATTGACCCCCTGTGTATCGATTGTGGGTCCGGGTTCGTACAAAGTGTTTGGGATATACGACATGAATTGCACGGCTGTTCACACCTATTTGGTGGCAGAAGATTGCGGCGGGATGTCTGTTTTGGAGCAAATCGATTGGGAAATCGAGGCTTTCCCAAATCCATTTTCTGAGTCAATCGTTCTGCGAATGAGTGGAAATAGGGCAAGGACCTGGGAGCTGTTGGATGTGTATGGAAGGGTTGTGAATCGGGGGGAAGTGTATGTAGAATTGGGGGAAATTGAAACCGGCGGCCTTCCTTCAGGCGTTTACCTGCTTCATGTTTCCGATGGGGAACGTAGAAAGAGCTATCGAATGGTAAAATAAGGCTGGTTTTTCGGAGCTGCGGGGGCGAATCGGCCTGTTTTAACCTTGTATGGCATCGTACACCATTTGCTGTGCTTTGGCTCGGATTTCTTCTTTTATAATCCCCTTGTTTTCGGCGTCTGGGTGAACTCGGTTTGACAGAAAAACAAAAACAATGTTGTATTGTGGGTCGGCCCAAACTAAAGTTCCCGTAAATCCGCTGTGTCCAAAACTCAAATAGCTAACGCAATCGCAGGCGGTACCGCCATTTCCGTTTGGTGAGGGCTTATCAAACCCAATACCTCGGCGGTTTCCGTCTTTGCAAAATTGGCATTTGATAAATTCTTTTAGGGTTGATTCGTTTATATAGCGTTCTCCGCCGTATTCTCCCATATTCAAATACATTTGGACCAATTTAGCCAGGTCGTTGGCCGTTGCAAACAATCCGGCATGCCCTGCTACCCCTCCGCACATAGCGGCTCCTTGGTCGTGCACAAACCCACGAACAAGTTGCTTTCGGAACAGTTGGTCGTTTTCGGTTGGGGCGATGTTCCCTTCGTTGTGTTCAACAGAAGGGTTGTAGGTAAGGGTATTGGCTCCCAAGGGCAAGGCTATTTTTTGACGGTGAAGTTGGTCTAGGCTTATGTTGTTGGAAAGCCGCTCAACGATACGGGTTAAAAAATAATATCCCAAATCGCTGTACAGGTATTTTTTTTCGGGCAATAAAGGGGAATCGGTTGTCCAAAGTAAAATAGAGTCGGGCATTGAATTTAAGCCAAACATATTTTTTGCCACGGGCAATTCGAATCCGGGTTCGGCTTGGCTGCGGTAGAATGCTGGGTTTAGGAGCCCAGCGGAAAGGGTTTTTTGGTAAAATGGAATCCAGGCCTTTAGTCTTGCTTGGTGGCTCAACACATCGCGCAGAATCAGGTTGGCTTTATTGCTGGTTTTTAATTCGGGCAAATAATGGCCTAAGGATTGATTCAAATCCAATTTGCCTTCGTCCACCAGGCGCATCAGTTGAGGCAGGCATCCTGCTATTTTTGTTATGCTTGCCAAATCGTATAGGTGGGTGTTTTCAACTGGGGTTGCAGATTGGTTATCGACATTCCCATAGCTTTTTTGAAGAAAAACCACTCCATCTTTTGCGGCTAGAATCTGGGCTCCGGGGAAATGTCCGTTTTTTATGGATGTTTCAATAAAGGTATCGAGGGGTTTAAGATTTTGTGATTTCATGCCAATGTCTTCGGGTTCTGCATACCGAAGCCGAAGGCCTCCTTTTGTTTCAATTCCCTGGCCTTCCATAAAAAGTCCGGGCAGGCTAACGGGCAATTTTCCATTAAGGCCAATTCCCCCAAAAAGGGCTTGGGCGGCCATGTCGCGCGATGCAGGGACGTCTTGGTAGGCTTGCAAGATGACCTCGTGGCGTTTCAAGGAAGGGAGGCTCATCAAATGATAGGGCAGCGAAAAGTGCAGCAGGACTGTTCGCATCCGTTTTTGCAGCCGTTCGGCCGTAGTTTTGGCGGATGGGGCCCAATTTTTGGTTCGGAATGGCTTTTCTCCGGGGCGGTGCATCGCGACAATAGCGAGATTGTATCGGGAAGCCTGTTGAAGAATCTGCTCAATCTGTTCGGCACTGGCATCTTCGGGAATGCTCAATCGGGGCACCGGCATATAGCTGTTAAGGCGGTCGTGGAATTCGGGGCCGCCTGCTTTTCCGATTTCAATCAAAACGGGTTTCAGGGTATCTAGCCGCTTAAACGGAATAAGCTCCCCTTCGTTTTGAAGGAGGGTCAGGGCTTTTTCATAAATTTCAGCCAACAACCTTCGGTCTTTATCTCGGTGTAAATCGGCAGAAAGTCCTGTTAAAGAAAGGGGTTTGGCTTGGTGCAAACCCAGCATATACTTATACGCCAAGATTTTTCTGCACTTGGCATCTATATCGGCTTGTTGGAGGATTCCATTGGCGATTTTTTCCTCGATCAGGGCAAGTGCTTTGGGCACATTTTCTGAAAACAAAAGAATGTCGTTGCCAGCTAAAAGAGCTTCTACGTCAACCGCTCCGGGTTGGTTTTGTTCGGCCACCCCTTTCATGTTCAAGGCATCGGTAATGGCTAGGCCTTCGAAGCCCAGTTCGTTTTTTAGCAGTTGAGTTACCGTTTTGTTTGACAAGGTTGTAGGTTGGCTGGCGTTTCCGGTTAAAGCGGGCACGGCCAAATGGGCTACCATCACGGAGGCACAGCGTTGCTTTATTAGGGCTCGAAAGGGGTAAAGTTCTACGCTGTCAAGTCGTGGGCGTTGGTGCTGAACTTCTGGCAGGGTTAGGTGGCTGTCTTTTTCGGTATCGCCATGTCCGGGGAAATGCTTGGCCGAGGCCATTACTCCGCCCGCTTGCAGTCCTTGCATAAAAGCCACCCCTAAGGTTGCGACGCGTTTGGGGTTTTCACCAAAGCTACGCCCATTAATAATGGGGTTTTTCGGGTTTACGTTTACGTCCACTACTGGGGCCATGTTCATGCTAACTCCAATGCGCCGGCAATGGTAGGCCAGGTGTTCGGCTGTTTTCCGGACCAACTTTTCGTCTTGAATGGCACCCAAGGTCATGGCGTACGGAAAGGAAAAGGTAGAGTCTAGGCGCATGGACAGTCCCCATTCTGCGTCGGCAGAAATGAGCAAGGGCAGCTTTGCGGCTGCTTGGTATTGGCGGGTCAGCAACAGCTGCCGGCCTGGTCCCCCTTGCATAAAAATAAGCCCACCAATTCCTTGGTTGCGGATCAAATCAAGCAAAGAGCCTTGGGGCTCGGTTCCTTTATTTGAATAGGCCGCTACCATAAACAATTGAGCCGCTCGTTGCCTTGGGCTCAAGGGTTTCATGGCCGAATCTGCCCATTTCCACGCCGCTGCGGTTGGGTGCAAGGATTGAGAAAATAGGGAGCTAAAACTGGCTGAAAAAACCAGAAGAACAAATAGTTTTCGCATACGGCCTAAAGGTAATTTTCTTTTGCTGTTGCATAAACGGGAAGAATCAGATATCCGTACACCAAGGTATGTTAATAGTAATTTGAAGTTCGGAAAGGCTTCCCTGCTAGGTCCTACCCCGGCCCAATCCTGGATATCTTAGTTCAGCATTGGCGTTCGGTGCAAAGGGAATAGAAAGGGCAGAAACAGGGGAATTCCCCAATGCAATTCAGATGATTTAGGCCTTGCAGCGGCCCGCGGCAGGGATTGACGAGGCAACCCCGCAAGGACCGAACCGGCAGCCGGCCCAAGACTGGCAGAGCGACGCGAGGAGCTACTGCCGGGCTAGGGCTGGCCCGGTTTCGGGCCGCGGAGTTGCCCGGAAAGCCCGGCTGCCGCCCCTGTATTTTACCCCCAATCTGATGTTTTTTCGGTGAATTTTGTAACCATTTGCGTGCTGGCTTGTTTGCATTGCATGAGTGTACCGCAAGGCAGCCTATTTTGGTTTCGAACCGACCTACGCCTGCACGAACAGATTGGGTTGCATGCTGCCCAAAACCAAGCAGGGCCTTTGCTTTGCGTTTATTTTGTTGAACCTGAATCTCCGAACATTGGCCCCCTTTCGTTCCCCCGGCAGGGTCCATTTCGCCGCCGCTTTATTGAGCAATCGCTTGCCGACCTAAAAAGTCAACTGCAAGTGCTGGGGCAAGAACTTTATGTTTTGGAGGGCAGCCCGTCTAAAACCATACCCGAGCTGATGTTGCGTTTTGGACTAAAAACCTGCCGGATGGAGCATTCAAAAGCTCCATTTGAAAAAAGAGAAGAAAACGCCCTTCGGCTTGAATTAAAGGCCTTGGGTTTGGACTGCGAAACCTACGCATCGCATCCTTTGATTGCGCCCGACCAACTTCCTTTTGAATTAAACCGCTTGCCCGATGTGTTTACCGCCTTTAGGCATAAGGTTGAGGCGGAATTTCCTGAAATTCAGCTTCTTGGCTCACCCGGTGCATTGCCAAGTTTGCCTGCGGGAGCCGAGGCCTTGGTTTCAAGTCCGCGCCAAGGGCATGTTCTATCTGATTCTGCTGGGTTTCAGGGGGGAGAATCGGCGGGCCTAGCCCATCTGTCGGCCTATTTTGAAGGAAACCGGGCTTCTGCATACAAAGAAACCCGGAATGGACTTCAGGGGGATCATTATTCCACGCGATTTAGTCCTTGGCTGGCCCAAGGGAACCTGTCGCCGCGAAAAATATGGGCCGAGTTGAAGTTGTATGAGGCCCGGGTTGCTGCCAACGAAAGCACCTATTGGATTGGTTTTGAATTGCTTTGGCGGGATTATTTTTATTATGCCATGCAAAAGTATGGCTCCTTGTTTTTTGCATTGGGAGGCATTCGACAGCGTCCACCGGAACATCAATCGGACCTAAGCCGGTTTGAAGCCTGGAGGTTAGGGAAAACGGGGCAACCATTCATTGACGCCTGCATGAAAGAACTCCATCAAACTGGATTTTTAAGCAACCGCGGTCGGCAAAATGCCAGCAGCTATTTGGTGCATGGCCTAAAATTAGACTGGTGCTGGGGTGCGGCGTGGTTTGAAAACCGGTTGATTGATTACGACCCATGTTCCAATTATGGGAATTGGGCCTATGTGGCTGGGGTTGGGAACGACCCCCGTCCCAATCGGGTGTTTAATCCGGAGCGGCAGGCAGAGATGTACGACCCAGATAAAGCGTATCAACAAGCATGGAGTCAAGTATGCATATTGGAATAGACTTTGGAGCAAAACTGTCGGGAACGACGGCCATTTGCATGGGAGTTGTTGGAGGACGCCTAGAGGTAACCTGTTCAAAAAAGGGGCAGGACGCCGATCTTTTCTTGAATGCCGCCCTAAAGGGCAAGGCCCCGGCCACCGTTTGCATTGACGCCCCCCTTTCTTTGCCCTTGGCTTACCGGCAAGCCCAAAGGGTTCCGGATTTTTTTTACCGGGAGGCCGACCGGCAAATCAAGGCCATGAGTCCTCTTTTTTTGGGTGGGCTCACGGCCCGAGCATGCCGGCTTGCCCACGAATGGAGCAAGCAGGGTTTTTCGGTTTTTGAAGGGTATCCGGGTGGCCTTATAAAATCTTTAAAGCAAGTTCCAGAATACAAAACCACCAAAGCAGCACTCCCCCCCTTTCAGGCTTTTCTGGAAACCACCTTACAAACATCTATTCCCGAACTAAATAGCTGGCACGAGGCCGATGCGGTACTGGCTTGGTGGATTGGCAGCCGAATTGAGCAGCAAGCTGCAACTTCAATCGGCAACCCCAACGAAGGACTAATATGGATATAATGAAAACCTACCCTCAAATTGAACGGTTGCGGTTTATATTGGGCGACCAATTGAACGAAAATCATTCTTGGTTTCAGGAGCCAAATTCAAGGACCCTGTACCTGATGGCCGAAATGCGGCAGGAAACCGATTATGTAGTTCACCATGCCCAAAAGGTCTTGGGCATATTTGCGGCGATGCGTCTGTTTGCCGAACGCCTGCGAAGCCTGGGACATCAGGTGCATTACCTGCGCATTTCTGATCCGGAAAACAAACACAGTCCGGCCCTAAACCTTCGGTACGGGCAAGAGACAACCGGAGCCGAATGCGTGGAATACCTTGAACCGGACGAATACCGGCTTGATCAAGAATTCGATGCCGCAGCGCAGAACTACGGTTGGAAGATGAAAAGCAGCGAACATTTTTTGACCGAGCGTACAACGTTAAAAGAAATGTTTCAGGGCAAAAAAACCTACTTGATGGAACGGTTTTACCGGCAAATGCGGCTAAGCCACCGCGTATTGATGCAGAACGAACTCCCCTTGGGGGGGCAGTGGAATTTTGATGCTCAAAACAGGAAGCCGTATAAAGGGA
>Ga0247843_1001787_pt1 | contig 41762 bp, 44 predicted proteins | sample LaCruzMarch2017__FD_192420 | JGI IMG/M metagenome (GOLD analysis project Ga0247843, IMG submission 192420) | Freshwater microbial communities from meromictic Lake La Cruz, Castile-La Mancha, Spain - LaCruzMarch2017_8m | ecosystem: Environmental > Aquatic > Freshwater > Lake | place: Spain...
TAAATAACACAAGTATTAATAATTCTAATAACAAAGCCTTCAATCTCAATGTCTTTTTGAATGAGACATGTAAAGATGCTATGGATATTAACGATTTTATAGATTCTGTCAAACTTCAATTATCTGATCTTGAACTGGTTGGCAAACTTGGATTCGTAGACGGGATCTCCAGTATTATAATCAAGAACTTGAAGGCCCTCAAAGTAAATGAACGACCAGTTCACTGTACAGACTTGAAGAGAGAATCAATGTATGTGAAGGATCAGGGTATTTGGGAAAAACAAGAAGGAGATTATAAAAATCTTAGGAAAGTCATTAAACGTATAGCATTCAAGAACAGCAAGAATCTCAGTCTTTACAAGGAATTACATCCCGATTACAATGACTACTATTCCAAGCATTCCGATCATTATCTAAAATTACAGATTGAGGCCTTTGGAGGGTCAGGGAATGAGACGATTGACAATGAGAACAAGATCATAAAAAAGATTGCCAAGGAGATGACGATTGATAAAAGTCTTTAAGTAGGTTAGGTCATTTATTATATAAAAAGTAATCTTAATTTTCCCAAGACTTTTTTGGGAAAACCGTTTTTGGACATTTATAAATGTCCATTTTTGACTTTGGGAAAATAGTCTTGGAAAAATGATCGTTTGTGACCATAATGAAAAATTAGCATCTGGGTGCAGAAAATATAATTTTCACTTTGTGACCATAAAATTTTTATTTTTTATACCTTTTTATAAAAAATAATATAAATTTTTTATATATAGTTATTTTATGACAACTGTTGACAACGAAATTAAGCAAAAAACAAGCAATAAATTTAATTGTATTATTTGTAACTATATAACGAGTAAAAAATTTAATTACGAAACTCATATTTTATCTACAAAACATAATAAAAATGTGAATTTGACAACAAACGACAACGATTTTAAGCAAATTTCAAGCAAGAAATACAATTGTCTAGCTTGTAACAAAGAATTTAATGATAGAGCAGGTTTATGGAGACATAAAAAAAAATGTAATCTAAAAGATGAAGATAAAGGTGTAATAGATTCAAACTTAATGGTTCAACTCTTGAAACAAAATGATGAATTCAAGAGTTTGATAATTGAGCAAAACAATGATTTCAAGACCATGTTACTAGAACAAAATAATAAGATGATAGAGACTGTTCAAGAGGTTTGTAAAAACAGTACCAACATTGTAAATAACACAAGTATTAATAATTCTAATAACAAAGCCTTCAATCTCAATGTCTTTTTGAATGAGACATGTAAAGATGCTATGGATATTAACGATTTTATAGATTCTGTCAAACTTCAATTATCTGACCTTGAACTGGTTGGCAAACTTGGATTCGTTGACGGAATCTCCAGTATTATAATCAAGAACTTGAAAGCCCTCAAAGTAAATGAACGACCCGTTCACTGTACAGACTTGAAGAGAGAAACAATGTATGTGAAGGAACAAGGTATTTGGGAAAAACAAGAAGGAGATTATAAAAATCTTAGGAAAGTCATCAAACGTATAGCATTCAAGAACAGCAAGAATCTCAGTCTTTACAAGGAATTACATCCCGATTACAATGACTACTACTCCAAGCATTCCGACCATTATCTAAAATTACAGATTGAGGCCTTTGGAGGGTCAGGGAATGAGACGATTGACAATGAGAACAAGATCATAAAAAAGATTGCCAAGGAGATGACGATTGACAAAGGTCATTGAGATAAAATTATTTGAAATAAAAAAATAATTTTATTAATATTCCGAATATGGAACATTGTTAGCTCCTCGTTCGATCAAATAGTTATATTGTTTGGTTGTCATACAAGCACATCCACTGCTGTTAGAATAAGTATTTGGGCAGCATTCGGGTTTAAATGGTGTATTTGCAAACATAAGCATTTCGCCTTCTGGTAAAGGAACCGGTTGTTCAGGACGATTCAAAATGTTTTGTACTCCTTGACTTAATGGTTGACCAGCAGTTACAGTTAGATCCGGCATACTCCATGAGGCCGTATTAACTGAATTGTAATCGCCTAAAGTGTATTTGGACGATTCTCCGTAATTTGTATTTGCACCAACAAACCCCTCTCTTTTAGCCATTCTTGTAAGACCCTCAATAATGCCAGGTATATTTGTTGTTCCAGCAAGTGTATTAACGACTATAATTAAATAAACTACGCCGATTAAAATTAGGATTTCAAGATTAATCTTATAACCAAGTATCGATATATCCATTTATACATAATTCACAGATAAAAAAAATAGTTAAATTCATTTTTCAACGACATATTTTCTCTCAATAATCAGTAATACATGAATCCTTCTCTTTTAGCCATTTGTGTAAGACCCTCAATAATTCCAGGTATATTTGTTGTTCCGGCAAGTGTATTAACGACCATAATTAAGTAAACTACACCGATTAGAATTAGGATTTCCAAATTAATCTTGTAACCAAGTATCGATATATCCATTTATACATAATTGACAGATAAAATTTTTGATTTTTTAATGTTGGTTTTCTCTCAATGTTTGTAATTCGAAACTATATTTATCTAATAATGATTCAATTGACGCATTATAATCATAGAATCGAACATTGTTACAATAGAATGTTTTTTGGTCTGTTAATAAATGATATAAAATTTGATCCTTTATCTTTTTAACTTCTTTATTACTTCCATCCAAATCCAACGTGGATGTAAATTTGACTCTTTTATCGCAAACAACCAAATTTGGTCCTCCTTCAATAAACGTATTATTTCCTAAATTATACGTACATTGTTCGTATAAATCTATACCATTAATTTCAACAATTCCATAAACAATTTCATCATGTTCTAAAATATCATTGGGTTTTATGTCTTGTATTGACTTTACTGATCCATCTTTCATTTTAATTTGGGTATTACGAGAGAACCCACCATCTGTATATTTATGAATATCTATATTTTCACTACTCTTAAAATATTTGTGATTCTTTATGCTTGTAATATCATCTTCATAAATTTCGTCCCAATCACCAAAACATATGTTATTAATAGTGAACATCTTCAAACTTGTATTCAGACAATATAAGTAAGGTTCGTTATAGAATGATATTTTCTTGGCTAGAGGATGATGTGTTACATCAACCCAACTATTATTGTAATTTACAGGATGAGACCCCGATACTATCACCCCATTTAATTCGTACATGTCAGTACATTTAGCATCTAGTTTTAAGGTCGCAGTGACTTCGTTATTGTTTTCTAATTTATCACCAACCTTTATATCGATTATTTTCTTTTTGGTTCCATCATTCATTGCAATTATGGTGTTTTTATCAAAACATTTATTTAGTTTTGGTATTTTTAGAGCAGGCTCTACTTTCAAAACTACACTTAAAAACACTATGATAACAGTCATATAAATAGAAATAGCAACAAACGTACCTGTTAATACAGGAGCAACTGCCCAACCAAGTGGGTTGGCCCAGCAAATTATTATTGTGACAACCAATCCTATTAAAAATCGAATAATTAGCTCTGCGATGGACCCCATTAATGACTGCAAAGCATAATAAGATCCCAATAATGTCATTAAACTAGCAGTCAATGTACCTTGGACTTTAGCAATAACATCTTTAAAGACGATTATTATTTGTTGTAATGGTACCATAATATTGATTAACCTTCCCATTATTTCTTGTGAAACATTTTGAACATTGGTTCTAACTTTATTAGTCATCTCACGAATAGAATTTAAACTATTTTTGATTTCATCAACTAATGAAACTAACGTACTGATCACAAATGTGAGCGTTTCTAGTAATTTTCCAGCTCCACCATTAATAACATTTTGTGAACAAAATGTAAAATTTTGACTGGTAAAATCAGCATAACTCATATCATCTGGTTTATTGATCATTCCCGCAAATGGCATAACGTATGGTTTACAACGTTGGTTTGGCCAATCGTTTTTTATTGGTTCAACGTTAATCATGATAAAACAATAAGAGCATAAAATAAAAAACACTAATGATATTAATATTAGAAAAATAATAGATGATCCATAATAGTCAAAATATGTTAATTTTTGATATATATGTTTAATTTGTTCTATACCATTGGTATTATCCATATACTATAGATGGATAATACTTATTACTTTTTTACACCTTTGCGATAAATAAATCACCGAATTTATTTGTCGCAAAGGCGACGGCCACCTAAAGGTGCACAAAATGGTCCTCCCAATCCCAAAATATTTCATCACCTATTATTATTTTATGATCGCTTGTAATTAAACAGCTAAACCAATCAATATTGATATCGACTAATTTGGCATTGGAATAATTTTCAACTTTGATAAATTTGTTTTTACTCTTGTCAAATACTAAATGTGAACCTGTAACATAAATTTCGGTTGGGCCATTAATCAAATATATTCGTTCAGTTTTATTCATATTGTTAATTTTCATGGTTGATTCAACAACACTTCCGTTTTCTAAAATATCTCCTAAATTTACATCACTAATGCTGATAACATTTCCATTTTGTAATTTAACTTTTGTATCAGGGTGAAAGCACTTTCCTAAGGATCGTACTAATTGTCCAGTTGGGCCACTCCAAGCGCTGTTCATGGTTTTCAAACTGCCATCCATTACAAACAAAAATGTTACCATAGTACCAATTGTTTTACCAACCAAATCTTTCATACTAATAATGATTTTTTGAAATTCAATGATTAGATTTAGAAAAACTCCAAAAACGGATTGGATTATAGATGTGAACATGGTTCGTATTTTGTTAAACATTTCTCTGATATAATTTATTTCTTCTACAAATTCACCTAGAACGCTAGTGATTGATGAAGTGAGGAATGTCATGGGTTGTAGCAAAAATCCCATAGAGTTGGTTTGTATATTTTGAATACAATACACAAAGTCTTGTTCAACGTTATCAGAAAGCGGCATATACATTGGATTACAACGATACATGGGCCAATTTTCTTTAATCTCTTGAATGGAAGATACTAAATAAGTTCCAACGATGTATAAGGCAAATGCTAAATTAATATATATGAAATTGACCCAATTTTTTCCAGACGGCATAACTTATATTACTTGAATATAATTTTTGATTGTATTTACATAAATTATTTTCTGGATTTTTTAGTTTTTCTTGATTTTCTCGATTTTCTTGATTTTCTCGATTTTCTTGATTTTCTTGATTTCCTGGATCGTTTTCCACCTCCTTGTGAAGCGTTTTTGTCAAACTCTGCATTTGCTGTGGATGTTAATGAAATTTTAGCCATATCGGCTTGTTGCGAATTTAAATCCTGTCCAGATCCATTCGTCGATCTATAAGGTGTTGAGACAATAGGCACAGTTATACTATCTCCACCACCCCTAGTTTTTCTTATTTTTCTTCTCTTACCACCTGATACCGAACGCAAACCCATTAGAGTTTCGTTATTTGCATTAATTCCTTGAACTACGGAATCATTTGGGTTTTTACCGAGCATTCCTGTTTGTGTAGGAATTGGCAATCCATTGGGACTAGACATTTAATATACAACTATATATTTTTTATTAGTTTGAGTTAAAAATATTATTTCTTATTACAAGTATACATATAAAATGGATGACAACCAAAGACTTCAATTGCAAAATATGATTAAGGCGAACAACGTAGAAGACCAAACGGACTTTATACGCAAATTGAAACATAGTGAAATATTGAGATCTGAAATCAACAAAATGATTGATATCAAGGCTAAATACCCAGGTGAAACTGATAGAATTCATTACGAATGTATCAACGATTGTAATTTCTTATTTACATATTACACGGATATTTACAACAAAGTACGAAAGGACGAAATCGACATTGATATTCTAAATAAGTTCTTGGATGTCCTTAAAGATATTGAGCAAGGTAATTTGAATCAACATGAAGGGTCCTTTTTAGTTGGGACATTATTGAAAAAGTTATATGTCGATAGTGCACTTAAAAAGGCAGACAAGTTGAATGAAACACATAAACACGACCAAGCAGAAGAACCGATAAAGCCTTCAATCGATATATCTTGGAAACAATTCAAGAAAACCAATTTATGAATACACACTTAAATATATTTTTGATAATAATATACTTAAGACATGGTAAGAAAATACACAACCAAAATGTTGGGAACTACGTTAGTCCTAGTAGAATCACCAGCAAAATGTAAAAAGATTGAAGAATATCTTGGTCCAGGTTATAAATGTATGGCCTCGTATGGTCACTTGAGAGAAATCAAAACACTTAGTAACATAGATTTTGATAATAATTTCACACCAACATATACGATCATAGATAATGCTATAAAGAAAAAACAAATAGAAAATATAAGACGAGAAATAGGCAAATCTAGCGATGTTATTCTTGCGTCAGACAACGATAGAGAAGGTGAAAAAATTAGTTTTTGTTTAGCACAGATCTTTAACCTAGATATAAATAAGACAAAACGAATTACATTCAATGAGATTACAGAATCGGCAATCCAAGAAGCTGTCAAAAAACCAAGACTAATAGATATGGATATTGTAAATGCTCAGCAAGCCCGTCAAATCCTTGACCTCGTCGTTGGTTATAAAGTTACGCCCATGTTATGGAAATGTATATCAAAAACTGCACAAAACTCTCTCTCAGCAGGAAGATGTCAAACCCCAGCATTAAAATTAATTTACGACAACTATCAAGATATAAATCAAAATAATGAGAGAAACGTCTACAATACAGTTGGTTATTTTACAAATCAAAATATATCATTTGACCTGAACAAACAGTTTGAAACAGACGAACTTATGACTGATTTTTTAGACGAAAGTGTAGGCCATGATCATGTATATACATGTTCAAAGCCAGTTAAGGTGTGCAAAAAACAACCTGAACCATTTACAACATCAAGTTTACAACAATCTGCGAGCAATGAATTACACTATACACCAAAGGAAACTATGCGGATCTGTCAACTTCTATATGAGGGTGGTTACATAACATATATGCGCACAGATTCTAAAACATACAGTCAAGAATTCGTCGATTCAGCGAAAGTTTATATTCAACGTAATTACGAAGATAAGTATATTAATGAAGCCATAGATCAGTTGGTGTGTGGTAATACTAAAAACAAATTAACAAATGATTTAGCACATGAAGCGATAAGACCTACTAACATTTCTCTCGTCGAACATCCTGGAGATAGTAAAGAGAAACGGATGTACAAATTGATTTGGGAGAATACCTTAGAGAGCTGTATGACAGCGTCTTCGTTCAATTCGATTACCGCTAATATCTCGGCTTTCCAGAATGCAAAATTTACATATACGAGCGAATTGAATGACTTCCCTGGCTGGAAAATAGTGTCCAAAAAGTATTTGAATGAAATTAAAAAGGATAATAAGGAATACCAATATTTACAAACTATAAAACAAAATAGTATATTAAAATACAAAAAAATGACATCAAAGGTTACGATTAAAGGATTAAAACAACATTACACAGAAGCAAGATTAGTGCAATTACTGGAGGAAAGAGGGATTGGTCGGCCATCCACATTTTCTTCTCTCGTCGATAAGATTCAAGAAAGATGTTATGTGAAGAGAGAAGATATTAAGGGTCGTGAAATCATGTGTAAAGATTATGAATTGGAAAACGACCAAATATTTGAAATTGAGACCAAGAGAGAATTTGGCAATGAAAAAAATAAACTGGTGATACAGCCGTTAGGTATAATTGTTATGGAATTTTTGGATAAGCATTTTACAGAGTTGTTTAATTATGATTATACAAAATCAATGGAGGATGAATTGGATAAAATTACAAAAGGTGAAATTGTGTGGCATGAACTATGTAGGAAATGCAATGATCAAGTTGATCTATTAGTTAATAATCTAAAAAATGAGAATAAATTCGAAATAAAGATAGATGAACACAATACCTATATAATTGGTAAATATGGGCCTGTTATAAAATTTGTTGAGACTATAGATGGTAAGGAAACAACAACATTTAAGAAAATCAACAAAGATGCCAATATTTTGGAGGGCAATATTGATGATATTGTAGAGAAACACGACGAAAGCACAAGCACAGACAAAGACCCATCATTCATCAATTTGGGTAAATATGAAAACAGTGATGTAATTTTGAGAAAAGGTAAATATGGATTATATATTTCTTGGGGAACAAGTAATAAGAGAACATTAAAAGAACTGGGTAATAGGCCGATGGAGAGTATTACATTCGAAGAAATAGAGAAATACTTGAAACAAGGGAATGGACTTGTCAGAGAAATATCATCTTCCGTGTCAATCCGGAATGGCCCAAAAGGTGATTATATATTTTATAAAAAATCAAACATGAAAACACCAAAATTTCATAGCTTGAATGGTTTTAAAGAAGACTATAAAATATGTGATATTACTATTTTAAAGTCGTGGATAAATGATACATATGGTGTTTGATAAAAAGTTTTTACACCTTTAGACATTCTAAACGCAGACCCTAAGGGTGTTGCGTCTTTGAATGTCTTTAGGTAATTGTCAGAAGGTTTAGAATTGTCGTTGAATCGAAGTAACAGTTCTTGTTTGTTGAGGCTGTAAAATAAAAAACTCCAACATGAATGAATAATCAAATGTTCCAAAATTAACAAGCTCACCGTTGTGGTATCTAAGTTTTATTTTTAGTCTTCTAATTCTCTCTGCAGGAGGCATGTAAATTTTATAAGGGACAGAATCTCTGTCGAACCATTGAGAAATTGGGGTGGTTGGAATAGCTATTTTCGCAAACGATGAATTCACAATTCCATTCGTTTCGTTTGTTTGTTGTGTAAATTTGCTGAGATTGTAAGGAGATGTTTCATCAATACAATTTTGCCCAGCAATTTCCATATAAAAGTAAGCAGGACCCATGAGATTGATCTTGAAAGGGCATTCGATATAATAACACTGAGCATCAGGCAAATTGGGGGTAGGTACCAACCAATAACCTTTATCACCAAAATTCACATCTCCGTAATAAAATCTAGGCGTAAACCCAGTTTTGCTTATGGCACTAGTATTACATTTTGATAGACCAATATTATACGGCAATCCCCAGTTAGTGAATTCTGGCATTTTGCGCCTTGTTATACACTGAACATTATCTTGGGATAGATTTTTAGTAAGTTGCTCTTCGTTGGTTAGAACAAAACCATCAGATGAGTTACCAAACCATATTTTCTGGTTTACCGAATTATAAACAACAATAAATTTTTGATAACCGCCTAAAGAAGTGAATTCAGTGTTTAAATCATTATATCCTTGTGTGGTAAAATAATCTTGAATTACCAATGTAACAACCTCATTGAATTTGTTAGTCAATTCATTCGCCATTTGTTCTGGATTGTAAAAACCTTCTTCAATTGTAATAGTAAAGTTGGTTTGTTGATGAAAAAACAGAGATTCAAAAATTGCATTTTGTAATGGGTCGCTATATAAGTGTTCTCCTGGATTATAAGGACTTGTTATTTTGAAAGTCATTGAAATATTAGAATTCAAAGCGGAAAATGTGCTATAGTTTGCTGGAAACGTCCAATTAGATAATCGCATTGTTAAAACATTTACAATATCTTCAGGCATTTCAATATCAAATTCGCTAGAATTTGGGAACTTGATCATATCTCTGTCTTCTGAATGAATAGAGACATATTTCTTTTGATACAGAACTTCTTGAGGATTTGGTATGATTGGATGATTTGTATTAACATTATACATTTTAGGAATTTCTGGTTGATTATAGCCATTCATAATTATATTATATTGGTATAATTATTTTTATGTAGAAATAATTATATTAAATATAAGTATATGTCAGGAATTAATTCATCAGTTGCAAATTATAGTGGCAGACAACCGGATTCTACGCAAAATATAAAACAATTTGTAACAACGACAAATGGTATTATCTATTGGTTCTATAAAAGAATAAATAATGAAGTTTATGTAACACCTGCAGATCCAAATAAAACTGTTCTAATACCGAAAGATTTGTTTGTAGTTGGTTCAATCACAAATACTTCCGACGTAAAGTTAAAGGAAAACATTGAGGAAATACCAGATTCTAAACTTGACCACCTTTTAAATTTAGCACCTAAGAAATACAATTTCATAAGTGACGAAACAAAAAAGACCCATTATGGCTTAATTGCTCAGGAATTAGAAGTTGAATTCCCTGAATTAATTAATGTTATGAAACATGAAGTAAAAAAAGGTGATGACACCATAGTTGAGGATATTAAAACAATCAATTACATCGAGTTGATACCATTGTTATTAATGAAAATGCAAAAAATGCAGTACGAGATAGATGACCTGAAACACAATTGTTGTTGGAGGTAATCAAAAAAATAGATGAATTGGAAAAAATATTGTAATAATATAGTATAATGAATGATTGGTATTCAAGTATTTACAAGGCATTTTTAATAACAAGTTCGGTGTTATTTATGATATATATGTTTTCAACTGGTGTTATGTCTATAAGTGCGTTGATTACTGGCTATACTTTATTGAATATTTCTATTGCAATGATTCTAATTGTGTTGTTCAAAAATATATTAAATGTTACTCAAAATGAAGGGTTGTTAAAAACGATTGGACTTGTATTAATGAACACCGGTCCATTTTTATTAATGTTTGGGGTTATAGTATTTATATTGTATCTATTAATTTTTTACAAAAACATTATCATAGAAGAACATGTTTCGCAAGGGTTTAATTCGTTTAGTAATATATTGATTATACTATCATTGATCCAAGTATATATTGTATATACGAATGTGAATAGTGAACAATTCGATAAAACAGGCAAACTGCCTAGTATAACAACCAGTATTGTTTACATGTTTGGAGTATTATCTAGCATATGTTCTCTCATTATATTCACAATACTCAAATATTATACAACAGACGGGTTCCATCAGCAAATGAAACAAGGATATATCAAACTATAGGTGAAATAATAGTATTTCGCAACAATCGAATCTCGTCGCCAATAATATCGATATGTGATGCTGGTAAGAAATCGTATGTTCTGTATACATATTTATATGTATGCTGAGTCACTATTACCGCTACATCTAATTCATAAAACAAAGTGTTTACATTTTTTGTAAACACTTTGGAGTTGTTTTTTTTCAGATTATTAATCTGTTTGTTGGCTGCTTCTAATTCGGGTGTATTACATAACATTTTTTGTAATATACCCACATTTGAATTGACAATTTGTATGCTCATATTTTCTTGGTTTTTTATAACAATTAAGGTATTTGAAATGCATTCATTTTTTTAAAAAACTTCAGCAAAAATTGATACTGTTTGTTTTTATAAATTTATAGGTCAACCCGTAATTGTATTGAGTTTCCCAAACACCTGATATTTTTAGAATAAACGTACACATTTGTTTATCCGTTATATCATTAAAAATCTTTATATTCCCGTTTTTAAGTTGCTCATTTACTTTCAGCTGTGGTATCTTGTTTTTTATATTTATTTTATTTAAAATGTTTTCTTCAATGTTTTTAAGGTTATTGATCAGATCTTGATGTAAATTAACATTAAATATACATCTATATTTATCATAATACTTTTCACATATAAAATTATTAATTGTGACGAGTAGATATATTCCATTTAAAACCAGATTGTTATTTGAATACAAAATTCTAATAAAGTTACCTTCATTCATGATATTATTTTTTATAGGATCACAGAAATAAACACAATTTTCATCATATTGATCAGTTGTCTTGACTAAGTTCATTAGTATACAATTATATTTGTTTTTAAACTGTTGAAGAAATAAAATGTTCAATACATTGTAATACGTATAAAGTAATAAAAACAAAATAATATTAATAAATATATGAAGTTTCATGAAACCCATTTTGAAGAATATATAAATGAAGAACAAAAGGAAAGTTTACATCCAAAATTAAATAAAATATATAATAAATTTCCAAATAAATTAAATCAATTAAAAAATTTAATTTTTTATGGGCCAAGTGGTGTTGGTAAATACACACAAATGTTGAAATCAATACGCAAATATAGTCCAACAGATCTAAAATATGAAAAAAAAATCAGTATTACTTATAACAAACAACAATATTTCTTCAAAATCAGTGATATACATTATGAAGTGGATATGTCTCTCTTGGGGTGTAATTCAAAATTATTATGGCATGATATTTATCAGCAAATAGTTGATAGTATATCGGCCAAGACGGATAAGTCCGGCATCATAGTTTGTAAATACTATCACGAAATACATAGTGAACTATTGGATAATTTTTACAGTTATATACAAAAAAACAACGCAATATCAGTTGATATAAAGTTTATATTAATAACAGAAGAACTTAGTTTCATACCGGACAACATTTTAAATTGTTGTGAAATAGTCCATATTAGCAGACCTTCCAAGAGCTCGTATACAAGGTGTTTGAAAAAGAAACTGCCGAGTAAAATAAAACTTGAAAATATAACAAATATCAAAATATTACATTTATATAACGAAGACTTGATGTTGCAGTACAAAATTATATGTAATAAAATAATAAACCATATGTTGTGTGTAGACGATATTAAGTTTTTAAAATTCAGAGATATTTTGTATGATATTTTTATTTATAATTTAGATATAACCGATTGTTTATGGTATATTTTGTCGTCGTTAGTAGAACAAAAAAAAATAGATACATCCGAAATGTCTAATGTATTGATAAAGACATATTGTTTTTTTCAGTATTATAATAATAACTACAGACCGATATACCATCTAGAGAACTATCTATTTTATTTGGTAAAAATAATTCATAAGTTTTAGAACTTAAAGTTTACAAATAAATACTAGATAATGGATCATAAAAAAGCATTGGAAATATTAGAAATAGATGTAGTAGATTATGAAAAAATAAACTTGGATTATTTGAAGAAGAAATATCATAAATTGGCTTTACAGAATCACCCGGATAAAAACGATAATACAATAGAGTCAAATGAAAAGTTCAAACAAATTAATGAAGCCTATAATTTTTTGAAGAGAGAAATAGATCATTTGAATTTCAATGAAAAGGAAACAAATGATTACGAGTATACGGATATCCTACATTTGTTTTTGGCAGGATTGATGAATGGGAAATACACAGAGTTGTTTACAAATATAATTAAGGAAATAGTTACAACTTACAAGACTAATATATCAACAACTATATTTGAAGGGCTTGATAGAGAGACGTCTTTGAATGTGTATAGTTTTCTCTCAAAGTATCATTCATTGTTCCATTTAAGTCCAGATGTTTTGAAACAAGTAAAGGAAATCATCATGGACAAATTCAATGATATAACTGTGTATACATTAAATCCAAGTATAAAGGATCTTTTTGATAATAATGTGTATAAATTATGTGTAGACGGAGAAATATATTTAGTTCCTTTATGGCACCATGAATTGTATTTTGATTCAAAGAAAGAAAAAGAAATAATCGTTATTTGTGATCCGCAACTACCTAAAGGGGTAAAAATTGACGAAGATAACAATTTATATACGGAAGTGTCAATTTGTGCGAATAATGTGTTCAAAGAAGACCCGAATATTCAGCTTATGATTGGTAACAAACAATTTGAAATACCCGTATCTAGTTTATACATAAAAAAAGAACAAATTTATCGAATAAGAAATCAAGGTATATCCAAAGTTAAGGATGATTATGGTATAAGAGAGAAAGCGGATATAGTTGTAAGAATATTTTTGACATGAAAAAAATAAATTATGAAATTATCATAACTTATTTTCTGTGGTTTTATTTTTCGTGGTTTTATTTTTGTGGTTTTAATTTTTGTTGTTTTAATTTTTGTTGTTTTATTTTTTGTGGTTTTATTTCTTGTTTTAAGCCTTCTTTTTGATAATCCTCTTCTTTGTAGGCTCTTCTTCAGCTGCTACTACTTGTGGTGGTACTACGACTGGTTCAGGCATTCTAACTTCCTCTTGTTCATGTTCCTCTTCTTGCTCTTCCTCATCACTATCATCGACTAGTGTGCTTGAAACACGATCAACCTCATCTTCCGCAACAACCTGAGTCTTCAACTTTTCCTTATCTTGTGGCTTCAACTTGAGAAAGCATTGCCCGCTGAGTGTTGGACGTGGCTTTTGAACAACTGCTTGAACAAGTCTCCAACTAGCGCTGAACTTTCCATTCACAAACCAGATACCAGCAAATTGGATTAAACACATAATATTAACACCCTTCTTCAAATAGTCTAATGGTGATAACCCGTTAGGATCACTACTAGGGAACAATTTATTCCCTTCTTCATCATAAATCTCAGATTTCCAAGTGCCTTCCCATTGTGGAATCTTGACACGAAGAGTTGGCTTCTTAGTATGATCATATTCTCCAGACCCCTTGTCCTTAGGATACTTCAACATAGGAGTCCATAATGCGTCAACTACTTCCGAACTCTTATGAACCTTACCAAACCATTCCTTTGAATAAACAAGAGCATTCGATTTAATCTTATCCTCCAAAGCCTTCATGTTATTCAAAAACGCTTCGGTATCATCAGTTTTATATTCGTCATTGGGAAACTGAAGAGACATCTCAAATCTTCCATTTCCCTTCTCCTCACCTTCTGCCTTGTAGTCACTTGCACCCCAAGTTAGCATAAGGGGAGTTGACAATGTCAATCCAGTTTTAGTCGCCTTATTTAAAAGGTTCACCGACTTTGATCCTTGTGCTGTAGCCTTAGGAGCACAAAAGATAATTTCATCAATATTGAGTTTGGTTGCGTCTACGATTCTTTCAGTCATTGTATTAGTATGCTTTATACTATTCAAGAATCTTTAAATCAATTTTTTTTTTAATTATAAATAAAAGATAAATCAAACAAATGAATCTTATCATTTATGGTAAGAATTATTATTACACCTTTGTCAAAAATATAAAACGTTATGTATATGTGAAACTAATACAAAAAGAAAATATATAATAATAGTAATGAATTCATTTTCAAAGTTAAAATTTAATGAAATGATAGATGATTATATGTCAATTATATCAAAAAAATGTGATTGTTTAATAAACTCTTCAAAAGGAATTAAGGTAAGTGACGAAGAATTGAAAATTCCAACTATAAAAAACTACAAAACATTGTTGAATAACAATTATAGTTTGAATCAATTGAAAGGGTTCGTAAAGCATTATAAATTAAGGATAACTGGTAATAAGAATGAATTAATGAATCGAATATTTTGTTATTTACATTTGTCTTCGTTTGCCATAAAAATTCAAAAAACAATGAGAGGTAGCTTTGTTCAAAAATATATAAAGTTGCATGGTCCTGCTTATAAAAATCGAAATTTATGTACGAATGACAGTGATTTTGTCACGATGGAATCATTTGATAATTTGAGTATTCATCAGTTCTTTAGTTACAAAGATTTAGATGGTTTTATATATGGGTTTGACATTGCTTCTATATATCATTTATTCAATAAGGATAACAATTGGAGTAATGTTGCTGTAAAAAATCCATATACACGAAATATCATACCAAATATGGTGATCCGAAATATTATAAAACTTAGAAGATTAAGCCGTATCATAAAAACACACATAAATCTGGTTATTGAAGATGATACCCAAAATATCTCTCAACCGAAGGCTGTTGAATTGCGAGCACTTGAGTTATTTCAGAAAATTGATTCTTTAGGAAATTATAGTGACCCACAATGGTTTCTCTCATTGAGTCGAAATCAATTGTTAAAGTTTGTTAGAGAATTAAGTGATATATTTAATTATAGGGCACAATTGACGAACGAAATTAAACGCAATATATGCCCTCCAAACGGAAATCCATTCATTGAATTAAATATATATCATATTCAAACTGAAGAAGACATGACAAAAGTAAAACGTTATATTTTAGAAATTTTAGAGAAACTAGTAAATAGTGGAATTAACGAAGATAGCAAATCTTTAGGATCATATTATGTACTGGCGGCACTTACATTAGTAAATGATACGGCTGCCGAAGCCCTACCCTGGTTATATCACTCGGTTACGTATATTTAGGAATATATTGTAATGCTCATACTATGATAACAATATATATATATTTGCGTTAAAACACTTAAAAAGTATTTATTTAGGTATACTATAATAAGATGACCAAAGCCATTAAATCGAAGACTCTCGAATCTGCCTCTGCTCCTGCTACTCCTGTTGTTCAAGCCGCCGCTCCTGTTAAGGAGAAGAAGGTAAAGGCTCCTGTTGAGCCTGTAGTTGTTGCTGCTGTCGCTGCAGCACCAGCTGTTGAACAAGCTGATGTTGAGGCTGCTATTGCTAGCCAATCTGTTGAATTTCTTGCTAAGCTCCAACAACTCGGGGCTCTTATTTCAAGCCTTAAGACCGAGTATAGAACACTCGAGAAGAAGTGGACTCGTGAGCTCAAGAGTGCCCAAAAGTTAAGTTCTAAGCGCAAGCGCAAGGCTGGAAACCGTGCTCCCTCTGGATTCGTCAAGCCAACCCGTATCAGTGATGAGCTTGCCAAGTTTCTAGAGAAGCCTTCTGGATCAGAGATGGCACGCACTGAGGTAACTCGTGACATCAACAAGTACATTCGCACCAACAATCTTCAGGACAAGGAGAATGGACGAAAGATCAACCCTGATACCAAGCTTGCTGCGCTATTGAAGCTTAAGAAGACGGATGAGCTCACTTACTTCAACCTCCAACGTTACATGAGCCCTCATTTTGCCAAGGCCACGAAGGATGCTGTTAAGGAGGCGACTGCTTAAATAATAAAAATAAAACTCAAAAAAAATAAAACTCAAAAAAAAATATATTTTATAACATATATTTTTTTCAAAAACTTATTTGGTCTCGGTCCTAATAAATAAAATCAAGACAACAAAAATCCGCAGCTAATTCTGGGTTTAATACATAATCATAAGGTAAATAAAAGAAACCATTTGACCCCCATGAACTACCCCAAGAATTGACACAAATAAATTGGGATTTCGTATTATCAAACCCAATCATTACAATACAATGACCACCTAATAATTTTTCAGTATCCAAATTAGGCATAGGAACAATACCTGACGATGCTACCTTATCTGTAAGGAAACTGTCATAAACGTAAATTCCAAATAAAATAGGTTTTTTTTGATTATGTAAAACGAATATCAACCTATCAAGTTTTTGATCTACAAATGAATAAGTGTATTTTCTAAAATATAATGAGCTTTTGAATACGTTCAACGTCGGCAATTGATTAAATTTAGAGACGTCATATGGCCACGTTGTTTCATTACATGCTCCATATTTTTGTATTATTTTTGCAGCTTGTCTAATATCCAATCCTGAATCATCTAATGATGAACCACCTTCTATTGCTCTTCCACAATAATAATGTAACAAACGAGAGATCTTGACATTATTTGTTGTACACATATTTATGTACTGTGCGAAAGCATTTGACACACAAGACCCTATACTTTTCTGATCATAAATAAACCTTACCTTTGAACGAAGAGTGAAAGAATTGATAACTTTGGCATTTGCCGTATTAGGAGCTTTAGCCTTGAAATCCCTTATATCCTTTTTTTGAAATTTATAGTTTAGTTTTATAAGATTTTGAACAGCATCATTTGTCGACATATATTATATATGATTATAATTATTATTGATATGAAATTAATAATTATAATTTACCCTTTACAAGCCATGAACTTGATTGGATTTTCTCTCCAAAACCATCCCTTAATTCAATTCCAAGTTTGTTACAGATATCAGTCTCTGGAATAGTGTTGTTATTTTGATCACCTCCATTACAGAAATAATGTGGTTTGGGAAGTAGCGACTCTATTGTTTTACAAACAGTTCTATCTGTATCGATAGACGCAACTACATAATCAACACACTTAAGTTCTTCTATAATCTTGATTCTCTCTTCAACTGGCATAAAGGCCTTGCCTTTCTTTAATGTCGCTTGTTCATCATTGTTTACAATGACCATTAAATGTGTCCCAATTTTCTTGGATAGTTTGAAATACTCAATATGACCTATATGAATTGGATCAAAGTATCCGCTTACACAAACAATTTTATTATCCATATGAGATAGAATTACAAAAGAAAATTGTAATAATAACGTAATCCTATTTGAAAAACAATTTAAAAAATATGATAGTATTACAGTAATGTTTTTATTTAGAAGATCAAAATCAGCTCAAATGTATAAAACACAATGCGATGTTTCAAATAATCACTTTGATGTTTCAAATAATCATTTCGATGCTTACGAACTAAATGATGAGGAAAAAGAAGGAGAAGATGAGAAAGAAGAAGAGAAGGAAGAAGAGAAGGATGAAGAAGGAGTTAAAGGAGAAGAAGGAGAAGAAGGAGAAGAAGGAGTTAAAGGAGAAGAAGGAGAAGAAGAAGGAGAAGAAGAAGGAGAAGAAGAAGGAGAAGAAGAAGGAGAAGAAGAAGGAGAAGACGAAGATATTACCGATTGGACAAAGAATCGATACAAGGAAGAAATTCATTCAGAAATTTTCATTGATTTATATGAAATGAACTTGTTTTTAAGAAAAATAAAAGGTATATTACTATGTTTATTCAACACATATATTTTGTTTGGGTTTTTGTATTTGTGTAAGACTGTATTACCATTGTTTAGTATGGCGGATATAAATAATGCTTGGGGAGGGTATGTCGATATGGCGATCACACCAAATTTACCTTTTTGCGAAGCACCATTTGCTGCAACTCCTTATATGGCTCAAGGAGCATCAGCTTTAGCACATCTACCGTATGTTCCATCATTTTTACTTGGAATAAGTTATGTTTCACCGGACACTATCCCAATGTTGGATGAAAACAATAAAATATATGGTAAGTACGTTTTAAAGAACAAGCAACTTCTATGGATTCAATTTGCGTTACAAATGGTGAGCTCGATTGGCGGACACATTTTACCTAATCCTCGAGCAGTATTGAATCAAGAGATATCAATAGCATTAGCATTCTCGTTTTTATTCAATTTTCTTGAACTTACAACTCCTAATAAATCTAAATTCTTATTTGAATTTAAAGTATATTTTTTGTTTACAAGTATTTTCCTATTTGGTTATTGTGTGGTTGGACTCATGCCAATAATATTTACTGGTTTTATAACTACAGTACTTTCAAGCATTATTATCAAAGATGCATTTGGATTAATTACAGAAAAAGGTAAAAATATTTTATTGTATATTTTTATTCCAACAGCTGTTATCTTGTTGACCGAAATGATGAGTTGTGAATGGCTGCAAACTAATGTTAATCAAAATGTACCTTGGCATTTATTGTTTGATATAATGTTTTGGCAAGTAATTGGAAGTGCTATTGACGTTATAGTTATTAGCCCAAGACCAGGTCAATTTTTGTTGGCAGATGATACATGAACGAAAAAAAATTGTTATAATTTTATTATAATTTTTATTTTTATTTCACAGGAAATATAAACCCATCAGCCTGTAATATATTCTTTAGTTCATTCTGACACATTGAACCATTACAAATTTTTATATTGTTAAAAACGTTTAATTCATGATGACCAACATTTAAATCAAACATGGAATATATTTTATTTAATAAATCAAGGTTTTCAATATATTGTGTGTTTTTATTTAACCAATCATAAAAACACATATCATTATTAGTGTTTTGTTTAAGAAATTTTTTGAATAATTTGAGAGTTTTATAAAGAGTTGGTTGATTTTTAGTGGTCTCGTTGTTGTATGTATTGTAATCAGTTCCAGATAATACGCAAATTTCTCTCAGGTGTTCTTGATTGATCCCCAAACAATCTAATATTTCTTTTTGATCATATAAAACAACAGTATGATTCAATAAACTTAAATATCTAATTACTTTTGGACACCCATAAACAAACATATCCATGTCTTCACTTAAACACGCAAAAACCTTATTCTTAATTGTCAATAAAGCACATAATTCATCTGCTTCACCTGGAGCATCATAATAAGTTGCTCCATAGGATCGTATTAAATTTTTAACAGTTTGGATTTGAGTCTTTGTTATATGAATGAAATTACGTTTTAATAAATCCATATTATTGATTATTTCTTGTTTTTCAACTTCATCGATTGTTATATCCGTTTCCAATTGTAGTTTCAGTTTATTAAATTCGTCTTGAGCTAATATTTTATCATCCTTTCTTTTTTGTAATAGTGCCATTTTTTCAGCTGGTGGTTTCCCATCAAATACAAATATTGGAATTATGTTGTAATGACGAAATACAGATAACATAAGATAGATATTTTCTATTAGGGTATTATCAGCTGTGTACTTATACATGTAAATGCTTATATCAATAGCTATTTTTTTGCCGGATAATTGTGATAATTGTATAATCTTGATAGAATCTTTACATTCTTCCTTGAAGAAGCGGTTTAAGTTTTTTATACCCATTTTTATATTCTTTTTTGAATTAGTTATTCATGTAGTTTTGATGTATATATGATTTCAATTTTTTAAATTATTATTGAATTGGACTTAAACATACCCACAATATTGAAGATATGGTGTCTATTAGTTTTATCTATAGAATACGTAAATCAACCGACTATAAAAATGTTACTCATGTAAATGATGTAAATGATGTAAATGATACAAATATAACAATGAATGAGATCTGCTCAAAAGCTGAAGGTGGTTGTGGTAATCGTGACAATGAATGGTGTTGTGGTTGCAAACGCAATGAGGATGGACGGTTATACCAACCCGAAGTGTCTCCGAAAGCTGAAGATGGGTATCAGTGCGACAATGAGACAAGTGAAGATGATACAAGTGATGATGAGAATGATTCCAATAATGGGTTTACTGACTCGAAAGTATATTATGGTAAATTTACAACTAACTATATTTCGGATGATTCCGATTTTATAAAGTACGAAATTTTACCAAAATTATTAGAAAGCTTAAATAATTACAATAAACAAAATAATTTAGAACTAATCAAAAAGGGTGATATAAAAATTGGTATAATTAGTATTGAAACAAGTTTTTATTTCTGTTATTCATCAAAAAGGGAATTGGGATGCTTTGATTTTTATTATCTTGGTTGTGGTAATAATGGCACTAGTTATGTAAATGGTCATAAAATTAAAAATTGAGATTGAATTGAAATAATAAAATAAATATTATTTCAGTTATTATGCTCACTCGAAGCCAAACAAAAGTTGTTATCGATTTTGATGCGGCAAGTATTGCTTGGAGAGCAAATAAAAAATATATAGGTAATGGAACATACGTGTATATTTGTAATACAAAAATTGAACCTAAGAGAACAAAAAATCGACACTAACCCATTTCGCAAATACTCATTCTCATATTTGTGAGTAAATAAATGTCTCTTTTGCTAAATCTAGTATTTAAAAAATCTTCAGCATCTTTTACACATGTTAACATGCTCTTATTCTTATAATTTTTTTCTATAAACAAACAAAGTTCTCTTTGATTGAGTCTTGTTTTTTTGAACTGTAATAACAAAGGATTATTTTGTTCACACCAATACAAAAACGTTTGGTAATTATTTAATAGGATTGTCTTGATGATATAGTATGAAAGCACATTTGTGTTCTCCTTGAACATTTTCTTTCTTAAATTATCACTGGTTTTAGTATTGGAATACAAATCTTTATATGTGAGTCCCATGAATTTTAACACTTTTGCTAGTTGAAAAAAACTATATTGTCTCTCGATATTCATTAAAAATTCAACATCTGTCAAGAACTTGTCTAAATTAGTCTTGTTTTTTAAATTTAAGAAACTGCAAAATAGCACATTAATAGTTTCACCCCAAAATTCAGCGTATGATTCGAATAAATTTACATTCGAATTTACAGGAAATAATTTTAATATATGTTTTGCACATTCACTGTTATCCATATCTGAAAAATCCAATCCAAAGTTATGGATTGTTTCATGAATAAATACTTTGAACCACTCTTCTTTTCGATAAACCACTATTTCCGGATCACTTGGGCATGTTGATGTAAACGCCGTATTTACATGTGTTGTACCAAGAACCAATAAGTTTGACTCTGGGATAATCTTCTCTAGCGATGTAAAATAAAAATACAATACAATGTTAGATGAGCATTTGGATGACGCATAATTATTTAGGATGTACAACCACATTACAATAGCATCGACATATCTATTGTAAGTTTCTATAGCGATATCTATTTCTTCAATAATAAAAATAATTTTCACTTTTTTCCCTTCAAGATTTAAATTATATGTAATTTCAGTTTTTGACGAGAGATCGATATGTTTGATGACATCAACTGGAAAACTACTTGAACCAAATGTATTAGGTTTCGTAATTTGGGACATATGTGTAATTTTTTTAATGGTTACATTATTAGGTACTAATGAAGCAAACTGATAAGCTTCTAATATGTCGTAGTATAACTCTGTTATTATATCATTTGTGCGTTTTGTCTGTTTTAAATTATATGGGTTTTTAGTAAAGTGTGTCATTAATAATTTACTTTTCTTTGATAATACCATTATTATATGGTATTATAAAAATTTATTTACTTCGTCGAATCTTGTCTCGAATCATCATTAATTCGTCAAATAATTCGGGCGCTTGAGCACGTCTAAAATGCGTTAGTTTTGCACTATTTGTTGCTAACAATAATTTCTTTAAATCTTCGTTTTGAGTGAATTTTGCGTTTTGAGCTGCGGACATTTCCTTATTACGGCGATCAAAAAAATCCGGGTCAATTGAAACTTGTGTCGGCCTTATCAATACACCTTTATATTTACCACTCTTACCTCCTGCAGACTTTGCCATGGTTGGATCTTTAGATAACTCTGTTCCAGAGTCAAGAGAGAAACTCAAGTAAAAGTCTGGATTTTCTTTTTTGAATTTGGATGCTTGGTAATAGTGCTCTACACTTGACCATTTGTGGTTTTCTAATGTAAATGGTTGGACCCAAAAATTAGACAATTTCTTTCGCCACTGAGGGATCCTTGCTAATTCCGCAAATTCATTCAATCGTTCCGGTATGATAGTCTCACCTGCTCCTTTCCCTGGTAGAGGCTTATCATTCGATTTGGAGTAAAAAAGAAACACGATATCGTCATCATATAACCCTCTTAATTTCGATTCTGTAATATCATCGAATTTATCTTCACTATCCACGTGTTTCTTATGTAGAGCCTTGAATCTTTTGAATTCGGGTATTAGGTCAAAGGTTCCTGCGTTCTTTTCCATACATTTGTCAACAATCAATTGTTTGATATCATATGGGATCTCAGTAAATTTATAAATCATCTTATCTTTATAACCGACTGTTTTGTAATGAGAGCCTGTATAATCGAGTATTATATAAAACTCTGGTTGAAATGTACCTGAGTTTTGAAGGATGCTATCATTTAACTGTCCGCATTGTAAAACATTCTTACTATCACCGCTTTTATAAGCTTCACTTGAGAGAATGATAAATTTCACATTCAGTATTCTTTCCAATGTTGAAATAGCCCATGTCTCTGCCCAGAACTCACAACTCTTGATTATTTTTTTGAATTTATCAAGTGTATCTACCCCTTTCATAAATTTGAATTCACTCAATAATTTGGATGTCATTCGTTTCTCTTCAATAAGTTCATCACGACGTTTATTTATATCCTTTGCAATACGGGCTAATTCATTCAAATCATTTCGATCAATGGTGTTATCAAACTTTTGTTTGTATTTTATAAATTCGGCTTCTAACACCTTAATTTCATTTGTGTATTTAACAATTAAATCATTGTACATATCATACTGCTCTTTGTAGTTTGCAAAAATTGTATCATTCGCTTCTTCAGCCAATTTATTTCTCAGTTTATTAACTGTTGTCTGTTGAGCTATACTAGAGAAAGCATCTCTTATTGTTGCAAATAGACAATCACCTCCTCCTTCGTTATCAGCTACAGAATAGTTTTTATTTTTCATCAATCTTGATATCCAAACATCAGTATTTGAATCTTTATATTTTTCTTTTATATCTTTAGCATCAAATTGGCTCTCTTCTTTCAACAATGATGGTATTGAAACTCCCTTAGTCAAAATAAAAATATCTTTACGTATGTCGGGAACCTCGTTAGCAAATTCAGTTGAAGAGTCTTTTTTCATTTCTCTATCTTTCTCTTTCTCTTTCTCTTTCTCTTTCTCTTCTTCCTTTTCTTCTTTCAAAGGGATAGAAATATCTGGTATTTTTCGCTGGGTTTTCAATAATTCTTTTGTTACAAATGTGTATAAAAGTGGTTCATCAAGACTTTCAACGTCTAGATTATTTGATTCATCGATATAATTTATATGATTATCTGTGTTCAACTCGTAAAGCCCAATTTGTATAACTGTGTCGTTTTGTTTAACTAAATAAACTGGGTAATAGACAATCTTTTGATCTTTAAAACTGTTTTTTGCATTTCCAATAGCAATTATTACATCGACACCCAAAATATCTAATTCATACAAATCTGTTTCTTTTTGTAAGTCACTGTAGTCTACGCTCTTTAATTCAGGATAACTTACATCGCTATTTATTTTTGATAATACCATAATATATTTTATGAGAATATTTTATATTATTGTACAAACCTATAATTTACCATAATAGAATATATTTTTTCATATATTTATCATTTTTTAATTCGTCCATATAGAACCACATAAGTTGTCGCTTACAAACAATCTCCGCATTTTCATTGTTTTGTTCAAATTCCACTATTAAGTGAGCTAATTCATCCTTATTGCATTTTTTTGGTTTTATAATATTATAATAATCACATATTTGCGTCAATTGTCTAGATGTAAAATTTATTTGATAATTAACAATTTGGGGCATCGTATCATCCTCTTGTTCTTCCAAAAACGAAGAAAGATCGACTTCATTCACATTGGTGTCATCATCATCCATAAAAAAAGATATATTTTCGTCTGTCATTATTTACATATAAAATATATATTTAAACTGTTGTAAATTTTAATTGTTCTATTTTACATTTCCACCAAATCCATGAATTTGAATATGGTTTTATTCGTCAAACTCTTGTAGTCCTTTACCTTACAGTGTGCTAACTTATGTATAGTTTCAGGAATTGTCATACCATCAATCAATTCATAATTATTTACCAAACTATACAATTCCTTTCTATATAAAAGTGAAATATTTTCAGTTAACTCATCCACCTCATTCTTTTTATTTTCTTGTACAATAAAAGTATATATTTGACCCATTAAATTTCTCGTTATTTCAATAATTTGTTCCTTTGATATAACACTATTTAGCATAAGGTTTATAAAGAATGAACTAAGAGCCTTTCTCTTTTCATTATCTTTATTAATTCTACAAAATTTATCATAATCAACTGTTGATTCGACGTATTCAATATTATTAAATAGCTGAATAAATTGATTTAGACTATTTTCGAAAACAACCTTCATAATGTCGTATTTGGAGATTAAGTCTGTATATAAATCAGCATATATCTTTGAAAAGAATCTATTATTGGAAGCAATATCAAATATAATTGTACTTACTCGAATCATGTCATCATTTGATGTAATAAGTCCATCAATAATTGTCATGATCTTGTTTCTAATATCAATATAATTTTTATCTGTCATTTTATTCAAACAAGAACGAATTAAATCAATTTGAGCATCGACTCCAGCTTTCTCTTCTAACTTTGTAGTTTGGAAAGTATTGTCATTATCGCACCCCCAGTCATCGTTCATACCTCGCCCACCCCTTTTTTTCTTAAATGCTGTATCCTTGATTGGTTCAACTTTCATCGGGTTTTCTCTCTTTTTGAAAATAGGAGTCTTTACATAATCTGGAGACCCAACTTCCTTAGCCAACCCAGATATAATTTTAATTGTTTCTTCGCTTAGATCAATATTAAAACCATTAAATATAATTTCATTGAAATCTTTAAGGGTGTATCTATACATTTTAGCCATTTTTGTATATTTACATAATCATATTATACATTTATATCAATTTTTTTTATATATATAATTACTTCATACAAATACACTTAAACAGATTTACTTGTATTATTATATAATGTCAACTGAAAATGAAATAAACAGCGATTTGAGTAACAAAGAAGAAGTATCAGATTCTTCATATGAGATTTCATCATGGGATGAATTAGATATAGACCCAAACATTTTAAGGGGTATATACGCATATGGGTTTGAAAAACCGAGTCCAATACAACAAAAGGCGATCAAACCGATTATAATGGGAAAGGATGTGCTTGCCCAAGCTCAATCTGGAACTGGTAAAACCGCAACCTTTACGATTGGCGCCTTGACCAAAATAGATTTGAATGATAATAGTACTCAAGTCTTAATTTTGTCACCTACAAGAGAATTGACATTACAAACGGCAAAGGTTATTGAAAGTATAGGTGGAATGATGGTGGGACTCCGTGTACAATCCGTTTTTGGCGGGGTGGCAGTTGATGAGGGGAATGGATTTTCTAGTAAAAATGTACCACATATTATATGTGGTTGTCCAGGAAGGGTTCAAGACATGATGAGACGAGATAGAATTACTTCGAAACGCATTAAGCTTGTAATTTTAGATGAAGCAGATGAAATGTTGTCAACTGGATTTAAGGAGCAAGTTTATAATATTTTTCAATATTTTAACAACGATATTCAGATTGGATTATTTAGTGCTACTTTACCTGAAAACATATTTGCGATAGCAAGCAAACTTATGCGTGAACCTGTAAGAATTTGTGTAAAGGCAGAGCAACTTACTCTAGAAGGTATTTCACAATTTTATGTTGCGATTGACGACGACCGACAAAAGTATTTAACTCTTAAGGATATTTTTTCTTATTTACCAGTCTCACAATGTATTATTTATTGTAATAGTGTCAAGAGGGTCGCAGATCTTTATGAAGCGATGCGTGAAGACGGTTTCCCAGTTTGTTGTATTCATAGCAGTATGGACAAGGCGTCGAGAGATGTATCTATTTCTGCTTTTAGGTCAGGGAAATCTCGGGTTTTAATTTCATCCAATGTCACCGCTCGTGGAATAGACGTTCAACAAGTTAGTATAGTTATTAACTTTGATGTTCCAAAATGCGTTCATACGTATCTTCATAGGATCGGTAGAAGTGGTAGATGGGGGAGAAAGGGTGTTGGAATAAACTTTATAACAAGACGAGATGTCGCAAAACTTAAGGAGATTGAGGCATATTATTCATCTCAAATCAATGAGATGCCTGCAAATTTGGATTTTTTACAGAAACTATAATCTGAATGAATTCACAATGGATTCGTAAAAACGAACCATTATATTTCTATTTTTAAATTATGTCGACTCTAGATAATATAAAAGATCATTTTAAACTACCAATTTATTACAATAAGGAAAAACAAACATTAAAACAAAACATAATTGATGATTTAGAATTAACAAAGACAATTGATTGTTCATCTAACCCAATTTATCATTATTTTTTTGATAATAGCAACGAACTATCGTCAAATGTTATGAATCAAGTAACCGAATACTATACAACTGATAAAACGTTTTTGGAAGAAACCCAACAATTCTTGAAAAAATATAAAGGATGTGAAAATAAATATACTGATATATCCAAGAATTACAATAAATTTACAGACATTTGGTTTGAAATTAAGAATGATACTGGTTTCAAAGAGAAATATTACTATATTGATTGGTCAATGTTAGAGTTTCTAAACAAGTCAGATAAATTTCTCCAAATCATGAGTATTTATAACATGATATCTCCTTTGATTTCACTTTGTATACCCATTATTATATTGATAATACCATTTTTTGTTATAAAATTGAAAGGTATGAACCTTACAATGAACGAATATGTGGATGTTTTAAAATTTGTAGTATCAAACCATTCCATTGGGAAACTTTTCACTCAGTTTAATACTGTATCCACAAATGAAAAGGTTTACATGATTATTTCTGCTGCATTTTATATTTTTTCAATATATCAAAATCTACTAGTTTGTATACGTTTTAATAATAACATGACAAAAATTCACTCTTTCATTCATGATATAGAAGAATATTTAGAATACACAATCAGTTCGATGAATAATTATTTATCGTACTCGTCTGAGTTTGATACGCAACAACAGTTTAATAACACCGTTAAAACCAATTTGGATAAGTTAGTGCTATTCAAACAAAAAATAAGCGTAATTGGTGAATATAAAATAACAAATTATAAAAAAGTTTTTGAAATAGGGCATATTTTAAAATACTTTTATGAATTTTATGATGATAAGGTGTATAACGACGCATTCATGTATTCGTTTGGTTTCAATGGATATGTAGATTGTATTGAGGGATTACAAAAAAATATTAAGGAGAAAACCATAAACTTTATTGAATTTGTCGACGACAATAAGAAGACCAACTTCAAGAAAAATTATCACGCATGTTTGAAAAACAATGATCCAATCAAAAACACAATTAAAATGAATAAAAATATAATTATATCTGGACCAAACGCATCAGGTAAAACTACAATTCTCAAATCTACGTTAATTAATGTAATTTTCAGTCAGCAATTCGGATGTGGGTTTTATGATTCTGGCATGTTGAAACCCTATAAATTCATTCACTGCTATTTAAATATTCCAGATACATCTGGAAGGGATAGCTTATTTCAAGCGGAAGCTAGAAGATGCAAAGAAATATTAGACACCGTTATTTCAAATAAGGACGATAATCATTTATGTGTGTTTGATGAATTGTATTCGGGAACAAACCCCGAAGAAGCGGTTATAAGCGCAATTGCCTTTATGGAATATTTGTCCAAAAATCATAATGTCTCGTGTATGTTGACGACTCATTTTATAAAGGTTTGCAAAGAATTAAAAAAGAATGAAAATATCATAAATTATCATATGGTTGCCACAAAAACAGATGCTCGAATTAATTATACGTATAAATTAAAATCGGGTATTTCAAGTATAAAAGGCGGTGTTAATGTTTTACACGATATGAATTATCCAAAAGAGATATTAGACAAAATTGAGTAATTACACTATTTTATAATAAGCTATTCGTTAGTTCAAAGAATAAATTTATATATCCTTGTAATAACAATGCCTTCTTTAAAAGATTTATTTAATCCATCTGTACTATTGTTTTTAGGAATATTATTAATAGTAGTTGGGGGGCTTATAGTTTATATTGAGAGCAAGTCCAGAGAACAAAATCATAAGATAACGTCAATGTTAAGCCTTGTGTCTTCTCTGGCAGAGGAACTAAACTCTGTGAAGTTTAGGCTCAATAATACAATGAGTGCTGGATCTGGGCCTGGATCTGGGCTTGGGTCTGGATCAAGCTCTAGAAATGGTATAATAAAAATGCCATCAAGCGATGACAGTTTAGTCACAGTATCAGATAACGATTGTGATGATGATTTGGAATCTTTAGAAGACGATGACGATGACGAAGACGATGACGAAGATGACGAAGCTGACGATGATGACGAAGCTGACGATGAAGATGAAGATGACGACATTTCTAATAATGTTATTGATATCACAGAACAGAAAAATATAAAGATATTGACATTAACGTTAAATAATAATATTGACGATGATTCATTGGTAGAAGAGGATTCGATGATAGAGGAATTGGATGATGATGATATTTCAATCCAAAGTAGTGAGGATATTCATGAAAAGGAAAAAGAAAATGAAGCCGAATTTGGTGAATCTGTAAAATTATTTGATTTAAAGTCAATCAATATTTCTAGTTTAGAAGAATCGACACAAAATAATGAACCTAATGATCTAAAAAAACAACCAGTTAGCAAATTAAGAAGTATTGCTATTGAAAAAGGATTATCTACTGATCCTTCAAAGTTAAAAAAACAAGAATTACTCAAAATGCTTGGTATTGAATAAGATTTTTATCTATCAATAATATAATATGTCATTCGCAACATGCTATAGTGGTTCTAATAACATCCATTTTAATTTTCCACCAATAATGTCAGATGGTCGTAATTATGCTTCATGGCAGCCAGAAGCGGTCATCAACAAGAGAATTCAAAAACAAGAGAACATTCATTCAAACTGGCAATACCGTCAATATTTACAACATAATGGATTACAAATTATGAAATATAATTCTACGGAAGCATGTTATGACCTTGGACTAGACCCACACACTAATACTAATACTACTCCGTCGTCGAATGTTCCTTACGTATACAAATCAACTTTCGACACAAGCAAACCTGGATTTGGGTACTGTAATAGCGATTTAAAAAATCCATACTTGTCTAGAGAACAATTAAACTCACGAATGGTTGCTCCTTCTATCAAACCATTTTAGAAAAACTATAACCAATTTGTATAAAACAATATAATAATAAATGTATCAATTATTATTATAATGAAGGTTTTGAGTATTGATGTAGGAATTAAGAACTTGGCATTCTGTCTATTTGAAAAACCTGATGACTGTGAATCATATAAGGTGTCACAGTGGGATATTGTTAATGTATCTGAGAGAGAAGTTGCTGTTTGTGGATTTTCAGACAAACAAAAAGGTAAGTGCAATAACCCAGCAAAATTCAAAAAGAATGAGCATTGTTTCTGTTTAAAACACTCGAAGAAACAGTTGTTCAAAGTTCCAACATCCGACCTCAAGAATATTAATAAACGAAAAATCCAACAATTGCGAGATTTAGCCGACAAACATGAGATCGCATATGAAGCTTGTGTCAAAAAGGCTGATTTGGTAGCAATTATCAATGACCATGTTAGCAACAACTGTTTCCAGCCTGTCCACGAGACAAATGCGTCAAAGGTTGATTTGATTAGTATTGGCTACAATATCAAGCACAAATTTGACGAGCTCTTTAGTAAAGAGGGTATAATTGATTATGTAATCATTGAGAACCAAATAAGTCCCATAGCAAATCGTATGAAGACTATACAAGGTATGATAGCCCAATATTTTATAATGAGTGAAGTATCTGTGGATAGAATTGAATTTGTTGCTGCTTCAAACAAATTAAAGGATTGCGATGAGAAAGATAAATCCAGTTATAAAGACCGCAAAAGATTGGGTATAAAAATGTGTGTCGAATCGCTCACTACAAATAATGGATTCACCGATAAAATTGACTATTTTGATAAACATAAAAAAAAGGATGATTTAGCTGATTCGTTTTTACAAGGTATGTGGTTCATTACTGATCGTGAATTATAGAAAATAAAAAATTGAAAAAATATTGTTTATAATATGTAAGTGAAAAAAGATGAAAATTAATGACAATTCTGTACATTCTACTGATATGTACAAAACAATCGATTATGAAGTAATAATACCAAATTCCATAATGAACGATTGTTCTAATTTTCATGTACATGAAAAAGTAAATATACATCCTAATATATTATCACCATACAGCATAAAACGTGGTATAAATCAAACAACATTGTTATACAAAGTGTTCAAAAATGGAATGACATTACGTGAATTTATTAATCTAAAACCATCACGTAGCACATTACGTAGTACAATTCTAACAAACTCTAAGCGTTCTATGAAACCGATTGAAATTATATTACAACTAATAACCGCTTACGAATATATGTTATCAACTAATATGGTGTTACCAAGCTTTAGTATTAATCCTGATTATATTTGGATTCAATACGATGAGTCAGGAAAACAACATGTATTAGTGATAAATGTCTTTGAAAATATTTTGATGGATAAATGTGATTATTGTATAAACAGCAATAAAAGTTATTGGTCACCGGAAACATTAGGTAAATATAGTCATATGATGTACTATAGCGACAATAGTTCGAATAGTGAAAAAATAAATGAATTCAAAATAAACTTAAAGTCAAAAATTAAAAAATCTAGTTCGGTAATAGCACGAGATTATAGTCGCAATTCCACATTTGGTTCTGTATATTCGATTGGATTAATCCTATATTTTATGACTCTTCACAAAGATCCATTTGATGATCATCGTTTACACGAAGATGATAGTCCCGACTTTACAGATATGATTAAGAATAATAAGAATAATGATTTAATAAAAATTATAAAATTTGCTACAATCACAGATGTTGTAGACCGTCCTACATTAGTTGAGTTCAAAGAATTTATAATACACACAATGGTTAACAAATATAGTAGATATTTTAATTGTTTCAATATTTAGAAAAACAGCTTAAAATTTTTTTATTGTATAATACAAATGAGGTTGTATAACTGGTTAGTAAACTATTTGCTTTCAACTCAAACGCCTAATGGCATATACACTGGTTCCAAGACAATCTTCGGTGAATCAATTATTGGTATCGTAAATGTAAAAGACTCAAAAACATTGGATTTTTCAATCACTGGAGACTTTACATTAGATTGTAAAGATGAAGCTTACTCGATGGTTAATGATGAGCTAATATTAAGCAACATTAATGTTGTGGGTGATTGTACACATGATGCATTGGTTGAGAATAAAATTACTCTAGAAGAAATTGTATTCAGCCCGGACGACAATGAGATTACAGTTTCTGTGAAGTATGCAGTTTTGAAATTAGAAATTGTTCTAGCCCAAACAACTGAAGAGGAGATAACTTTTTTTTAGATAAATATTTTTGAATAACATTTGTGTTTATTTCGTATACACTCAGGGTTAAGAATAATTTGTTATATCGTCATTATTTATAAACATCAAATATTTTATTAGCATATACGGTAATAAAATATTCTTATTTTAGAGAACAAACTGTATACACTGTTTCGATTTTGCTCCACTTTTCAAAAAGTGGATCCAAATCACTGTTTCGATTTTGCTCCACTTTTTGAAAAGTGGATATTATATATTTGTTCGTATAAACTTAAAATTATATGTTCTAGTTACATAATAATGGATGATATAATTGATATTACAGAACTAGATTTCAACAATGATTTTGGAGAAAGTCATGAAAAAACTAAATTCACAAAATCTACTAATTTTGGAAGTGGAATTGAATTATTAATGAATGATAAAATCAAAGAGGGTTCGAGACCGTCGAGTGACTTTGATTTAGAAGATCTTAATAATCTTGAGAATGAATTGAACGGTCTTGTCGATGATATGCCAAGTAATAACTACAAATCCAAATCAGATATGTTTGGCGGAGACAACACAGACAAACAATCCGTAAAATTTAACGACACTCCAACAATTGGTCAATCCACCGCCGACTATCCAAAAGAAAATAAGACATGGGATGGTTATGGTAAGTTTAACAACATCCCTATGAACCCGGATATTAACATGTCTTCCCAACCAAACATGTCAAAGGACGAGTTATTGAGAGAAAAATTCAAGTTTTTAAGGCGACTGGAGGCTTTAGAAAAAAAGGGGGTAGAACTGTCCAAAAAATATTCGATGGATTCCCCGCTCGCTGAAATGCAAGGAGAGTATGAAACTATAATGGATGAAAAGACCAAACAAAACTCTGTGAAATTCCAAGGAAATATGTTAATGGCCGCAATCAACGGGATTGAATTTTTAAACGGGCGATTTGACCCATTTGACATCAAATTGGATGGTTGGGGAGAACAAATTAATGAAAATATTACGGATTATGATGAGATCTTTGGTGAATTACATGAAAAATACAAATCTCGTGCTACTATGGCCCCCGAACTCAAGTTGTTATTTCAACTTGGTGGAAGTGCTATGATGGTTCATATGACCAACACAATGTTCAAGAGTGCTATGCCCGGTATGGACGATATTTTACGACAAAATCCAGATCTTATGAGATCGTTCCAAAGCGCAGCAGTCAATTCAATGTCGCAAACAAATCCAGGCTTTTCAGGGTTCATGAACAATATGATGAATCCGGAAGGTGCTGGACCTCCTCCTCCCATGTCAACACAAGGGCCAAACTCGATTCCTCCTCCATCGAGTAGACCCGGCAACAACAATTATGCAGCTCGTCCCATCAATGATGGTATTAATCTTAGAGAAAAAGAGAAGGATGACTTTACAAGAAGACAAGCTCGTCCTGAAATGAAGGGACCAAAAGATATAACCGATATACTATCTGGTTTAAAAACGAAAACAATCAATATTCAGGAACCACAAGCACTAAATGATAGCAGCACCATCAGTATATCAGACTTGAAGGATCTACAAGGTGATGGGAATATGCCCAAGAGAAGTGGTCGTCGCAAGAAATCATCAAGCAACACGGTAAGCTTGGATATCTAAATATTTTGTAAAAATTATTTTATATTTTTACAAAATCATATAATTACATCATAAAAATCCAATATTATATTTGGTTTTCACATAATTTACCAATCTAAGAAATGGCATCTCATCTGTATTATGAATCAATGATTCATAAACCATCTTGTAGTTTCCTGCTAAATTCTGTTTATTGATTATTATCCAAATTAGGTAACCTAGAAATAAGGCAAAGAACGCATATACATCTTTTACTTGTATTCTTTCTCTCTTTAATGTGTAAAATGGAATGACTTTTATGAATGTATTTATAAAAACAAAGTAAAATATTGTCCTTCTATTAGACCCGTTTAGGATCATGAAACATAATAGCAAAATGTTCTCCAATATACCTATTCCAATGGCAAACTTTGGACTATACTTTACTATTTTTACAATGTATAGTAAATACCAAGCGAATATCCAATATGAAAAAACAAGGTCTACTCTCATTTACATTATCACTATATTTTACCCAAAACATTAGTTTGAATAACATAAAAAAAATTTATTATAATGTAAATGAGTAGATTTTCACTTAACTTCATGAATGAACCAATAAGACGGGTTGCATATACTCAAACAAAAACGTTTGCTAATTATTTTGATCAAAATAAAATTTTTTATATATGTAGTAGCGGTGGGTGTGGGTCAACTATTATTTCAAATTATTTATCAAATTTTGGAAACGTATATCATATTCATGATAGAACCCCTCCTAATAAATTAACCTATGTCGGTAAGTTAAATACGACTGAAGATGTGCATAGTGAATGGTTTAACAATGTAGAAATACCAGAAGATAAATTAAAAAATTATAAGGTTATATTTGTGTATCGTCATCCAATTCCTGTTATATTTAGTAGATTTGCGCAGAGATATGGTCCTAATACAAAACATTTACAAAATATTAAATGCACTAACAACGGTGAAATAAATATTTACGATGTTCTAAGAACAGGGCGTGATTTATACGGTTTAGAAGAGTTTTTCGACAATTATGTATCATCCAAAGAGAGAAACTATCCAGTACATTGTGTCAAATATGAACAATTTTGGAATAATTTATCATTATTCAATGCTGTTATGGGTATACCAGACATAAAAGAGTTATATCCAATAAAACATGAAAATCCAAAGAGATTGCAATTTGCACAACAGTTGAATAAAATTTATGCTTCTCTAACAAATAAAATGAATAAAATGAGATTTATCGAAATAATAGCTCCAATTGAGAAAACAGTAAATGAACAATCTAAAAATGAGTAATCTTGTAAAAAAATAAATTATACACCATTGAAGATTTAAATCCGCACAGAATGTGCGGTTGAAATCTGTAAATGGGTAGCACTTTGAAAGAATAAATCCGCAGGCGTGCGGATTTAATTCGTCAAAGGTGTAAATATGATACTTTTTATTTTTCTGCAGTCCTTGTCTCTAATAACAATTAATCCCTGCACCCTTCTCTCTCTTTTTCATTTATTTGCAAAGGTCCCCGAAACTCAATTTCAGTTTTGCAGTAAGTCCATCCATCATCAACTAGTTCCTGTATATCATAATCCTCAACGAATCGTTTGTTACGCAATTGGGTCTTAATAATTTTGGGAATATAATATGATAATTCTACGATAGATGAATAATAACAATCGTGTAATTCATAACCACAATGGTTGCCTTCGATATTGTGTATATTTATTCCTTTATCTTCAATATAATCGTTGAGGATCGGAATTGTATCACTCTCCGTAATTACCTCCCCCCATCTGTAGTATCTCGCATGTGTGAGTGAATGTTTTCCCTTTGTATAAGTCATAAACTTACCAACATTCTTTTCCAGCATAGGTTCTGTTTGCCATAGCATTTTGTTGTATTGTTTGTATTGTTTTGAATTGATATATATAGGAATACATATTTCAATTTTTTTTATAAACCATTCAAGAGTGTAAAATTAGATGATTTATCGAAATAATAGCTCCAATTGAGAAAACGTATAAAAAATTAGTAATCTTGTAAAAAATAAATTAAAAAATAAATATAATGAATTCTAAATCACTTGGCAAATGTAGACCAACTAGTTGTCCAAAAAGTGGTATCAAAATCCATGAAAGTGGCAATAATTATAAATGTGATCCTTTTTCAAACATCGTACCGTCTAATAACGCAGTTAACAAGACATTAGATCTAAACATTGATAACTATTCAATGGATGATTTATATAACTTATTTAGCATAAAGACCTTAAACGAAGAAACATTAAAGGATTCAAAAAAAATTGTGCTTAAGACTCATCCAGACAAGTCTAATTTGGACCCAAAATATTTCCTATTTTTTTCAAAAGCTTACAAGCGGTTATACGGAATTTATGAATTTCAAAACAAATCAAATAAAAAAACAGTTCCGAATAGCGAATTTACAAATACTGAAAATGGTAAGCTATTAAGTAATATGATTCAACAAAACAAAACTTTAAAAGACCCGAATAATTTCAATAAATGGTTTAACGAACAATTTGATAAACATAAAATAGACGACGCAAATGAAAACGGATATGGTGAATGGTTGAAATCGAATGATGGAATATATGATGTTGGAAATGTGACAAAGGCAAATATGGCGCAAGAATTTGAAAAGCAAAAAAAACAAATTCAGGCGTTAACTGTTTACACTGGTGTGAATGATCAATACTCGTCAGTGTTTGGCGGTTCATTGTTAGGCCAGCAAGACAATTATACCGCCGAAGGAGGATCATACACTGATCTAAGACAGGCATATGTTGAAAGTGTTATTCCTGTAACAGAAGACGACTACAATAACATGCCAAAATATAGAAATGTTGAAGAATATAAGAATAATAGAAACAGTGTGGATGTTAAACCACTAGACAAAGAATTGGCAATGAAGAAATTGTACGAACGTAATCAAAAAGATGACCAAGAAAGTGCTGCAATTGCCTATTATTATGCCCAACAAACTGAAAAGGCAAATAAACAAAATCAAACATTTTGGGCTGGTCTAAAACAACTTACAAATTTCTAACCGTATACTAGGAAAGTAAAAATGGCAAAATTTGAAAATGGACTATTTATTTTTAGACGTGACTTTAGAATAATCGACAATAATGGCCTAAAATTGATTACTGAACAATGTAAAAACGTGTTTACAATCTTTGTTTTTACTCCTGAACAAGTAACGTCAAAGAATCCATATAAATCGGATAACTCTGTACAGTTTATGATTGAAAGTTTGCAAGATTTATCTAATGAAATTAAGAAAAATGGTGGTCAATTATATACATTTTACGGACGAAATGAATCTATTGTCTCAGAATGTATAAAACATTTGAACATAAACGTTGTTTGCTTCAACATAGACTATACTCCATATGCTCAAGAGAGAGACAAGGAGATAATTAGACTCTGTGAAAAAATGAATACGTATGTAATGTATGATTATGATTATTATCTATTAGAACCATACGTTGTATTGAATGGATCAGGAGAAATTTATCAAAAGTTTACACCCTACTACAATTCTGCGCTAAGAATCAAAGTTGAGGAACCTAGCGGACCTAGAAAAATCAATTTCTCTAAAAAATCCGGACTCCAAAATCTTATTACATTAGATGATGCTGCTAACAGATTCACTGTTTTGAATCCAGATATTTTGGTTCATGGTGGAAGAACTGAGGCAATTAAAGCACTTCGGTTAGCCGTAAAAACACAAAAACATTATTCGACAACCCGTAACGATTTAGCGAAACCAACAAGTCTCATGAGCGCCTATATAAAGTTCGGTTGTCTATCAATTCGTGAAGTTTATAAAGCATTCAAAGGTAATCGTGATCTAATTCGTCAGCTTTATTGGAGAGATTTCTATGCAAATATTCTGTTGGCTTATCCACGAGTTCTAGGTCATGCTCTAAAACCCAACTATGATAAAATAAAATGGCACTACAACGCTAGGTATTTGGATGATTGGAAGAATGGTGAAACTGGATTTCCTGTAGTAGATGCGTGTATGACTCAATTGAACGTAACTGGATATCTACATAATAGAGGACGATTGATAGTCGCATCATTTTTGGTAAAGACATTGTTGTTGGATTGGAGAGAAGGAGAGAAATATTTTGCCCGCCAACTAACTGATTATGACGTTGCTTCGAATAATGGTAACTGGCTTTGGATAATGGGTGGTGGGGCTGATTCTCAGCCATGGTTCCGTATATTCAATCCGTGGGAACAGGGGAAGAATTTTGACCCGGATTGTGAATATATCAAAAAGTGGATTCCTGCACTAACCGATTTAGATCCCAAAACTATTCACAATTGGAATAATGAATATTCAAATTATAAAAATATTAAATACGCAAAACCTATATGCGATTACAAAGAGCAAAAGAAGATGGCGACCAAAATGTATGAATTAGCGTTCAAATAGTTTTGTGTTTAGTTGGTTTTGGATGTATTATATCACCATCTCTATTTTTTACAATAGTCGGTTGATCATCCTCATAATTATCCAATGATTCATTGAGTTTTTTCAATAATTTATCACCCCAATCTCCATCAAGACCCCAAATATTCATTTGATCTTCTTGTTTCCAATACATTTCCTTTTTATAGAATTTTGAATCTGTAAATACCGAAAACTTGATTTGCATACTTGAATCCAATGAATTCCCATTTTCAAGCTGTGGGTAAAATCCGTCACCAAAATGTGCTTCATAACTGTCGTAATAAAACGTTATTTCCATATACAATTATACAGCGTATTTTTTAAGTGATTTTCATATTACGAAAAAATTACTTAAAAAAATATCATATGATATTATAATGCAAATATTTGTAAAAACACTTACAGGTAAAACAGTTACAGTTGATGTAGAGCCAAGCGATACAATCGAAAATGTAAAGACTAAGATTCAAGATAAAGAGGGTATCCCTCCTGACCAACAGCGTCTTATTTTTGCAGGAAAACAACTTGAAGACAGTAGGACGTTATCTGACTACAATATACAAAAAGAATCCACTATCCATTTAGTTTTGCGATTGCGTGGGGGAGTACAAAATTTGTAAACAACAATTAGTTAAACAACTCGATTTATTATACATTATATAATAAATGGAAGTAGAGAAAATTCTAATTGATAAAGATGGGTTTAAATTTTCAAAAATAGGTGCCAATAATTACAATACAACGTTTTCTATTGAAAACCCCAGTATTATACTTGCGAAGGTCATTAATTTCGATATCATCAAATTGATATATGAACTGAATCCGGATATTTACGAATATGTGAATTTAGAGAAAGTAAATGAAAATGAGGCTATCATTACTCTTGTTATGAAACATTTTTTTGAAGATCTTGGCATGCCTCAAAGATACTCATATATGCGAATGAAGAAAACACAAGAGAAAAACATAATCATATTTGAGGGCGAAGCTATTCGGACGATTAGACCAGTCAACGTTCCTTTAGACGCACAATTAGTCGCATTTGAAACAATAACAAGTACTTGTGAAATTGTGACACCGCATAAGATTAGATTCACTCATAATATTTCTTTTCAAAGTACACGGAATGTTCCCCCATATGTTGAAAAGGTTGTAAGTATAATAACGAATAAAATATTTAAACGTGTAAAACAATTTATAGAAAATATACGAATATAATAGTATGTATAAACAATTTTTCTTCTTGGTAAACGTTATATGGATATTCGTAAGTGAATTGTTTCTTTATTTTACAAATGACGTAAATGATGAATTTATAGATAGATTGACGAACAAATTAGCAAATTTAAACGTATTATATGTCAAGTTTTTCCAAGCAATAGCTTTAAATAACAAGTTTATCGACGAAGGTTTGAATCATAAGTTATTGAAATTCACAGATAATGCTCCGTGGTCAGATGAAGATATCGACGAAAGTTTACTTTTTCAGCTCTACATTGATTATGGTATAATTTTTGACATACCAATTAAATCTGGAATGATCTCGCTCGTATTCAAAGCATATAAGGACGATCAACCAATTATTATTAAGGTCAAACGTCGTAATATTGAATCTAAATTAAATGACGCAATAAATAATCTTTTATTCTTTGTTGATTTAATTTCGTTTATACCAATAATAAAACAATTTAACGTAACCGGTATAATCAAGAAAAATGTTGGATTAATCATGAATCAAACTGATTTCAATCAGGAGGTTGATAATATGATTCTAATGAGAGAAAATTGTAAAAATTTGAAATATATCAAAATACCAATTGTATTTGAAGAAGTCACGAAAAAATATGATAATGTTATAATGATGGAGTACATTGATGGGTTACATATTGATAAACTCGAAAAGGAAGATTTTGATGGGTTTGCCAAACAGGTTGTAAAGTTTGGATTTGTAACTTCGTTAATACATGGTGTAACTCACGGTGATTTACACAGTGGAAATATTTTGTTCATGAAGGATGGATATGATGAAAAAAATAAATATAAATTAGGAATTATTGATTTTGGTATTATTAATAAATTAGAATGCGAAATCAAAGATGCATTTTTTGAAATTTTAACTGAATTATCCACATCACCAGTTGAAACTATTGCGCATAAAATTATTATGTCCGGGATCATAGAACCACTAGAAATAGTAAAAGAGTTACCGAAAATCCATATTGATAATATTGCCCTATTTATAGCTCAAATTATTCAAGATGTTAAAAATGACGCAACCCAAGCCAATCAAGTTCAAGTATATAACTTTGTAGATAAATTGAATTCTTATTTATCTAATAATACCATTTCTGAACTAGGATTGAAACCGTGTGACAGCTTTGTAAAAATACAACTAACAATGGCAATGGCGCATGGCATAACCATGACTCTTTGTAAAGATAATTATATGGCAATGCTTGATCGAGTAGTAAGCGATTTATTTCATACGGATCTATTACGGGATTAGTCACGGGATTAGTAACGAAGTTACATACTTTTATCAATCGTCATCTCCTTGGCAATCTTTTTTATGATCTTGTTTTCATTGTCAATCGTCTCGTTCCCAGATCCTCCAAAGGCCTCAATTTGTAATTTTAGATAATGGTCGGAATGCTTGGAATAATAGTCATTGTAATCGGGATGCAATTCCTTGTAAAGACTGAGATTCTTGCTGTTCTTGAATGCTACACGTTTGATGACTTTCCTAAGATTTTTATAATCGCCTTCTTGTTTTTCCCAAATACCTTGCTCCTTCACATACATTGTTTCTCTCTTCATGTCTGTACAGTGAACTGGTCGTTCATTCATTTTGAGGGCCTTCAAGTTCT
>Ga0247843_1001788_pt1 | contig 41753 bp, 30 predicted proteins | sample LaCruzMarch2017__FD_192420 | JGI IMG/M metagenome (GOLD analysis project Ga0247843, IMG submission 192420) | Freshwater microbial communities from meromictic Lake La Cruz, Castile-La Mancha, Spain - LaCruzMarch2017_8m | ecosystem: Environmental > Aquatic > Freshwater > Lake | place: Spain...
TTCCAACCACTTTCATCGGCCTCTTCCTCCTTCTCCTCATCGGACAAGGCCTCTAAGGCGTTGTACCCCGCAATATCCCTCCGTAAATTGCGAACCAAAATTGATACGACTAACACCGAGAGGAACACTACCACCATTATAGAGTTGGTGATTGAGTACCAGTGAACTTGCGCGGGGACCATGCCATCTTCGTTCAAATAGACATCCCAACGCGATGCCCATGCAGTCTCAGAGTATTCCCATGTAACATCATACGTGTAAATGATGCTAGTACTAGGTTCCACCTTCTGGGGGCCGTTAATCATCTCCGAAGTCGTATGCTCACCAGAGTGATTGCATTGCTCGAGGGGTTTGCTAAATCCTTCTGAACTGACACCATCCCAGACATATCCACCGGTATACTGGTGAGCAATACTCATGGGTTCCACCTTAAATCCAACAACACGATGTCCATCTTTGCCATCGGGATTGTGATACTCCAGAATAATATTCACGTGATTGAAAACAAATGCCTCCTTTGTTTCCTTCACATAAAATCCAATGGGGAATCCTCCCGCATAATGTGTCTGTCGCTGTCCCGACGCAGTCGTGCCCACGGCAGCACTTGGCAAATTGTCAATGATCCAATTGTTATGATATCCGTACTTAATATGAGTCGCTAAGGCATGAGCCTCGGGTGCACTGATTGTAACCTGACAAAGGACCTGACAATGCACCTCACGGAGCATGTTAATCGAGTATGCAGAATTTTGGATTTTATTACCAGTTAGGAACTCGCCTAAATTCTCTGATGCCATCTTGGGCCCATCAGCTGGACGGCAAAAGGGGAGACGATAATAATCTTTTGGGATCTTCTCGATAGAGATTTTTAATTTTGACATCGTCAAAATGATTGATGCACATGATGTGTGAGTGAAAAACGAAAGTAAATTGAGGAACAACCACACCGAATAAACCTAATCATCATCCTACGTAGACAATATTAACGATGCCTCCTGGATACAACTAACCAAAAGTCTTACCTGTGTATGAATTGAAGTCAGTGAATTCACCTTCATTGGAACATCCTCGCCTGGGACAAATTCGTAGGGACGGACTCCGGGAACGTAGTATCCGTGGCATGTCTTGAGAATTACCATTGACAGGACGGATACCCTTGCGACGAAGCTCAACAGATTCGTCATAGTAGTTGATGTTGTGGTGGGGCTAGGACCGAGGTGGATAACGACGTCGTGTAGGCAATAATTTGGGCCGAGAAAACAGACACCAAAGGTACCGGCGGGAACAAGTAGTTGCGCGTACATCTATTCAGACAGCTTCACTATCCGCTTCATCATATGAGCGTATGCTGCGCAACGGGGTCAGGTCTTCATCGTCTACCATTTCGTTACTATTTTACTTTTTCATACTTACTTTTGCCTGCAGCGGATTAATATCCGCGATCAAGAGTCCATCGACATCGACTAGACTTTCCTTGGTCAAAGTTTCTGATACCATGGCACCAAAGAAGAATAAAAGTAAGGCTAATGCCGCAGCGGCAATAGCGGAGTTGACTGAAATAGAGATATCATCATCGTCGGTTCTGCGTGAATTGAAGGAGACTATACGATCGCAAGCGTCGGAAATTGCAAAACTGAAAGAGGCCATGTCATCATCGACGTCGACGAAAAAGGCAAGTAGCTCAGCGGGTGGTCATCATCATGGAGGGACTTCTACTGACGAAGATGGTATACTGGCCTACAAAACTAAACCATTTTACACAATAGCGCAAGAACGTGTAGGATGGTTGGCATTCTTTATATGTACACTGTCACTCACGGCAATGATAATGAATGGGTTTGAGCATACGCTTAGTCGACAGATCCAATTGGCATACTTCGTACCGCTTCTGGCTGGACATGGGGGGAATACAGGAGGTCAAGCCGTCGGAACAGTCCTGTCAGCGCTGTCGGCAGGAGTGGTTACAAGGAATGATGCCCTTGGGGTTATTACTAAGGAGGCAACAAGTGGATTGTGTATGGGGTTAGTACTTGGATCGATTATTGGTCCAGTTGCACATTATGTCATGGGGATACATGTCCATGTTGCCACTGTTGTATCGGTAACACTCCCGCTCTTGAGCACAATCGCTGCAACTTTGGGCAGTAGCATACCATTCCTTTGTGTCGCGCTGGGGTTGGACCCGTCAGTTATTGCGGCACCGGCCATGACAAGCTTCGTGGACGTTACTGGATTAATGTGCTACTTTCTATTGGCCAATAAGATATTCCAATTGTTTGGCTTGGAGCTGTAGCGGTTAAAGCTCCACAAATTCTTTATGAATTCTCAAATATGATTGTGTTTAACAGAGGCTAATATTCTTTACAGGTAAATCTATACATATCTTCTAGGCCTAGGTAACTATTGATAATTCAGACAAACAATCAAAGTACAAACAATATCAGTCTTAATTCAAACACTACAAATTCATCACCCATACCAATCCCTGTCTTTGCTTTGCTTACATTGTTCCTTTACAATTTACTTGCATTCTTCGTTAGGGAAGTACTGCCAATCAAAGTTGGTGCCTCTCCTTGAATGATAGGAATTTCCTGTTTGACCGCAGGCACTTCCTCCTTCTTCGGTGCAGTTAGAGTAAGAACCCCATTGTTTAGATGTGCGGTAATCTTTGACGCATCCAAAGTCTTGCCAATAGTAATTCGTCGATCGAACTTGTACTCCTCGTAGGATGTATCAGTCTTATCCTTGCGTCCACCAGACAGGTGTAGAACACGTCCATCATTCTCCAATTCGATGATCAGATTGTCGTGCTTTACACCGGGAACGTCAATTGCGAGTTGGACCTGCTTATCACTCTCGGTGACTTCAAAGCCCCTCGAGGACGATTGCAAGCTTCTCGAACTGCGAGCAAGTGCGGAGGTAGAGGGTACACCAAATGGTTGATGGAAAAAGTTATCCGCGAAGAAATCATCGTCAAAAGCGCTGCGTGGGTTCCAGAGGGAAAGGCTGTTCATCATTCTGTTGTGGATGTAGTCGTCAATGTTGCTGATGCTAGGCAATTCGTTATTTTTTTGACCTTTCAACCACCACATGATTATTGAAATGTGTTCGCGTCGATCTTCGAAGATAAATCAAGTGTCAAAAACTGGAATTGTGAGTTCATAGAGTTGAGCACATTGAGATCTCCTAAGATAACACAAACGAGAAACAATGTCTGAAACAGCTCAGCTGTATTCCTCTTCAGCTCTGACGTCTTTTGTCTTTTCAAGTAGCATCTCGATGGAAATCGGCCAAAGCCCTTACCTTTCTACCCGAAGCGAAATGATCTGCTGAAAAAAAATGATTCGATCGAAATCTTTACGTAGTACTTTACGTCTTACACGTGTAGCCTGTATGGTCGCGTGGTCGATTTGAGTGAGATGGTGGCCATGCGGCATTCTCTCGTCGTCATCGGTACGCTCTCCGTCATCGTCTCGGCGGAGGCTTCGATAGGCGGCAGGTGGTGGTTATCATCATCATCATCATCATCATCGTCGTACAAGCCGATGGTTTTGAAACGAGTACGAGTGGATGATCTCCACGACGTGCTCGGACAACGACGACAACAACAACAATTGCAAATGGGTATCCTGTCTCCGTTTGGAGTGATGACGGAGACTTTCTTAGACTCGTTCGATAATATTCGACGCTTAGAGAAGAGAAGACGTCTCGTCTCCTCACTAGCAGCTTCATTGTATCTTCGTGGTGGTGACGACGTTGATAGAAATAAGAACGAGGAGAATGATTATGATGACAAACTTGGCAATTATCACGACGTCGATGTCGATGATGACGACAATAATGCCGTCGATGTTGCAACGGATCACGATTTTGCACAACAAGCTTCCGATCTGCACATTGACGAGGAAGATAACAAACCTATGCATAAGGCAAAAGTAATGAACAATGATCATCATGACGATGACGAACGATATTCACGACAGCTGTACACACTAGGGGCGCGTGCTCATAGATTGGTCCGTTCGGCCACAGTCATCCTTGACGGTCCTCTGGGTGGCAGAGTTAGTCAACAAATAGACGAAGATGGTGAAATCGTCGAGATATTTAGGAGTAAAATACCTTCGGGTACACTCTATGAAATTGCAAAGAATTTGGCATTGAGCGGAATTGGACGCATCGTCCTCGTGAAAGACAATGATGACGATGACACCTCCGTCGATAACAATTACTTTGATGGATCATTGGATGATCTTGGCGCAGCATATCGTCATGCGGCCTTGGCTGAGATTGGTGGTGTCGATCATGAGAATCTGAATGAGAACGACGACGATATGGGTGTTTCGAATGCTAGATTGTTTGGCGATGGCGCTTTACTGTTAGCGGAATACATACGGCGACTCAATCCTGGAGTACAAGTCGACGTCATATCACGAATGATATTGATGAATACACTGTGTGGAAATATAAAAAATCCTGAAATCGATGAAGATGATGACGAGCAAGATGATGATGTTGCAGTTTCATTTGGTTCAAAACCGATAGTAATTTGCATCGATCGATCAACGACGTTACAATTGAAAGTAAACGATGCCTGTCGAGAAGCGTCACATGTCGTACCATTCATATCGGTAGAGACAGCGGGAGTACACGCAAAGATATTTTGCGACTTTGGTCCGAAATTTGTCGTGGTTGACGAGGATGGCGAGACTCCACGTTCGACCCTGTTGCATTGCATAGTGGACGAGTCAAGCACTGTTGGAGACGTGGGTGAAAATGTTGATAGATTGTATGTTGTCAAATGTCTAGAAGGCGAACGTCACGATGTATCCAAGGATGATATTATTGAATTTCATGGGGATCAAAGTGATGATCGTGGTACGAAAGTCCTATTTCCAAAATGTCAAGTGACATCAGTTAAGTCACCAACATGTTTCATCGTGAAATGTCTAGCAAATCGAGACACAGAAAGCGAGTCAATCTCAGATTCATCTTCGTCGGTGATGGCATCGTTGCTGGAAGGACATGCACGATCGTTCGCTCGGATGAAGCTACCCAAACAAATAGCATTCTCATCGCTGCGAGAAATACTACGACCAAATGATATAGATGGAAGTCATCGTTGGAACGACGAGACCTTCTTCGCACCCTCCGATCTTGATAAGAGTTTTGATCCAATTAGACGACGGGCAGTCATGTCTGCTATGCTTGCTCTTGACGAGTTTGTTAAGAAATATGGGCAACTTCCATCACATTTACGTAGAAGAACGAATGATGATAAACGAAGAACGGATTCGGAACGATTGCAGTCGTTCGTGCACAGAATTACCAAGATTGATGACGAATCTGCTGCAAATGTGCACAAATTTGAATCGTTGGTCACCCAATTCGCTCAGACTTGTCGAGCAAAGCTTGTGCCAGTTCAGGCCGTAGCTGGTGCGTTAGGAGCTCAAGAAGCATTGAAAGTGGCTACTGGTTTATACAATCCCATTCGTCAATTCTTGCTCTATGATTGCGATGAGGTGTTGCAAAGTGCAGAAGAAGAAGAGATTGGGGAGGGGGAGGTTGGATCTGATTCAGTAGCTGCACCTGGCCTAGCTTATATTCTTGGCGAAGCCATGTCCAATAAACTAGCACGATCACGCCTATTTGTTGTTGGTGCCGGAGCAATCGGTTGTGAATTGTCAAAGAATCTTGCTGCCATGGGCGCCGGCACCGGGATTGGAAGTACAAGGCGCGGAAGTATTATCCTAACAGACATGGACACCATTGAAAAGTCTAATCTGAGTCGACAGCTTCTATTTCGTGATCACGATGTAGGTGAATTTAAAAGCGTCGCAGCCCGTGCAGCCGTGATGCGATTCAATCACAAAGTTCACGTTGAAGCTTACACTAATAGAGTTGGTGATGACGAAAGATTCAACGACGACTTTTGGTCATCTGGCTGCCATGCTGTTATGAACGCGCTGGATAATGTTGAATCACGACTTTTCGTTGACCATAAATGCGTCACCCATGGCCTGGCTCTAATTGACGCTGGAACGTTGGGCCCAAAGGGAAATGTCCAAGTGGTGATTCCTCAAAAAAGTGAATCATACGGATCCTCGGCAGATCCTCCAGAGCCAGACATACCCGTCTGCACGCTAAAGAACTTTCCATACGATATCAGTCACACAATACAATGGGCAAGGGACTTATTTGATGGATATTTCAATCGTCGGCCTCGTCAGGCGAACGATCACGTTGGTGAAATGCCACAGATCGATGATTTGCATGCTTTAGCTCGATCGATGGTTGATAAGCTGGGTGATGACGCCGCGATAGCCATGGCCGAAGAGTTGGGAGAAGACTTGGGTCCGTTTCCTTTTATCGTTGGTGCCGACTCGCATGATTCTGAATATGTCGCAGTAGTCAGAAAGCTCTCATTGGATTGGGCAATGAAGCAAGCCAATGTATTGTTTTATGTGACAATGGCTGAACTTATTCAAAAACATCCACTAGATAGTGTTGATGATGATGACTCACTTTTTTGGTCAGGCACACGGCGTGCACCAAAGCCGATGCGATTTATGCCATTAGATTCTGATGTTCAAGTTTCAGCTCAGCAAGTCATCATCAACGAGCGGATCGCACAGTTCGTCAGCTCCGCCGCCAGGCTTAGAATGGAATCATTTTTGCAGAAAAGCTCAGCGACATCTGTCACTCTTGAAGAAGCATTATATGCTCTGCAAGAGGAGGCAAAGATACTCGAAAAGAAGAAAAAAAAGGTTGAAACAGTCCTACACAATTTATCAGGTGGAGGTTCAGGTAGAGACCGTGACACATTATCACTTATACTAGAAAGATTGAATGCCGCAAAGATTGGCACATCGTTCCAGCCATATTTGTTTCCAGCAGATTTTGAGAAAGACGACGAGTGTAATGGCCACGTTGCTTTTATCACAGCCGCAAGTAATTTACGTGCAATGGCTTACGGCATTCCACCAGCTGATGCAATGGAAACACGTCGTGTTGCTGGAAAAATTGTCCCCGCAATGATCACCACGACTGGGCTCGTTTCTGCACTGTCTTGTATCGAACTTGTCAAGCTTCTGAGGGGCCTCTCATTGACCAAGCATCGCAATGCATTTGTCAATTTAGCACTTCCCTTCTTCGCATTCACTGCCCCCATGCCAGCTGATGAGGTGCTGGGAGTCAATGGAAAGAAGCATACGCTGTGGGACAGGCTCGTGTGTCATGGTGAACTTTCGATGACACTAGAAATGTTCTTGGAGAAAATCCTCGAGATATCTGACTGCACAGACAATTTTGAAGTATCAAGCATCACATATGGCCCATACATGATATTCGCAAACTTTCTCCATAGCCAGGACAAGGAGTTGTTGAACACACCATTGTTAAACCTGGTGAAGGATGCCATCATTTCCGAAGTCGATGACAATTTGGATGAATCCAACGCAGATGAAAGTCGAGAGAAAATAATTCATCTCAGTGTCGAGCAAAAGGCAATGCTATCCAGATTAGATCAAAAGAGATTTATTGATTTCTCAGTGGCTGTTGAAAATACAGAGACCGGAGAAGAATTTGAGCTCCCAAATGTTAGACTAATCAAAGAAAATCTCCGGCAAGAAGTCTTGACCCAAGAAGGAATGGATAATGTTATAGAGCCTTTTTAAAGTACATTACAATACAAACAATAAGCTATCTATCATAACCGAAAATGCCCAAGCTCATCACTTCCATTCACATGTTGATACACTATCGTCGTCTCTTTTGTTCCAAGGGTTGTTTTGTCTTCTCACAATTAGTTTAGGATTCAAATCAAATGCATCTTCTGCCTCATCGTCATCACTCCAACCCATCACTTCCTCCTCATCCTCTACACTTCCCACTGGCTCGTTCCATCTATTCAATGCCGCAATAGCACTGTCCACGCTGTCTTCATCTGCGAAGTCCACGTGGCCCGAATTATGAACAGTACTTGCAGTAGAATCGTCAAAACCTTTTTGATTATCCACAAGGAGAGAGGCATCAGGTGTATTTCTTTCATGAGGCACGTCGGAATTAGATGTCACTTCACCAGGCCGGTCCCAAGTAGTCAAGCCTGTATCCCAATTCGTATAATAATATTCACCAGAATCTTTATCGAATATTGCCTCCCAACCATGGGGCATAATAGCATTTTGCTGCTTATTCTCCTTCTCCGGAACGTCATCACACTGATACTCCACTAGAGATTGATTCCCATCTAAGCTCTCGAGTATTTTATCACACTTGTACTCCACGAGTGAGTGGTTATCATCATCCAAGATTTCCTGTCCGTCGTGACTCTGCTCTTCAGCTATTTGTTGTAGGGAGACAGTTTCATTATTCAACACAATATTATCAGCCAACTTCTCATTTGTGTGTGACTGTGACTGACGTTCAGTCGATGATGATGATGATGACAATTGTTCAGTTCTAATTTCTCCTATTTCAGGCAGTCGATTTCTCATAACTCCTCCCGGCTTATCAACTATATCACGTGATAATTGACGATGGAAGATACTACCCTTAGTACTCAAAGTATCATCACAACTAACATCGTCTTGCGATGTATTCATTTCATCCAAGGTATGACTATCAGAATTATTTGTTGCAGCAAAAGATTCATTCATAAAATTTGTGACTTGCTTCTCAAGCCAATCGTTACGCTTGAAAGACTTCATCGTTGGTTTTGATTTACCACCCTTGATATGACCTTGATTTTTAGACGCTTTAGTATCATGTTTTTCGGTGGTCGACGCACCCTTCCTCCTCCCACCAAGACGACCCCATTGATCTTCTTTTCTCTTATCAATATCAGTTGTATCATCACCATAGTCATAATTATCATTATTGTTATCTTCATCTAACTCGTCATCATCATCATCAATAAAATCGTCATCGTCATCATCGTCGATGTTGTGAAAATTCCACACCTTGATCTCACGACAATCCGAGAAGATGCCATTATCAACATAAAAACAATTGGGTGCATATCTCAAGTCTCGCTCTAACCCATTCTTCTCATGCAAATACTTCTTCCGTTCTGCGGCACCAGGAGGGGCCAAAGGATTTACCGTCCCAAGTATAGGGCTTAAACTAATTACTGTTGTGGGTGCATCGTCATATAGTGATCGTACCTCATTAATGTGCCCAGTACCCGTCATGCGTATCGGATGACATTTATCAGTTGGTTGGATTGTAATGATGACAAGGTGACGTATGGGTACATTATCACGTGGGTAGCCAAATCGAGCATCACCGCCATTTTTCCGTCGATCGATCTTCATAAAGTTTTGTAATGCACCAGCATAGCCAATAAAGTCAGGCACATCGACTTGCCGTCCAGTCCATTGGCTTGACAAACTTGGATCAATGGCAACTGTTGTCCAACCGTAGTGTGTGGATGCCAATATGGCAGTACGTGGGATAGGTCCCTCACCAATAACCAGACATACCACCGATCGTGGATCATCAGCAGTAGTTTTATTATTTACCTTCTTCTTGATTGGTTTTCCGTCACAATCATGCGGGACAAAGAATCCCCGCCCTCCGATACTATTGTCTCCTCCTCCACCCAATAATGTACCATATAATCGAACTGCCTCTATCGCAGCAACACTAATACTAATCTCTGAACTAGTTTTGAATATACCAAAGGCACTCAAGTTAAGATAACTTGGCATACATAATAGTATATCAATATATTTGCAATCTGCTACATTACTTGGTCGATCACTACTATCCAATGATGACCTATGAACTGTATTCCCCTCGAAGACTGTATTAACATCAGCCATCATTTGATGCTGTGTAATATTATAGTTATTTCCCTCCCTTTCGGATATCACAAGTGCACTTGCTCCTGTTGTTGTTGTTAGCTCCGAAGATGAGAGATTTGATGCTTGTAATAATCCAGCTATAGGAGGAGAAGGACCATTAATCAGCTGCTGCTGCTGCTGCATATTGTTGTTGTAACCACCATTAACACCAGTAGTAAGCATGGCCATGCCTCGTTGGGCATATCCATCCAACATAGTATTCAACGTAGGCAAGCACTTCAACTGTACGGCACAGACTGTCATGGTACATGTCCGGCATGTTACACTGCCAGGACTTAAAGCTACATGAACAATACCTGCATTGGCAGCTGACATTGAAAATTGAGATCGTGGTAATAATCGTTCACAGAGACCACAGGTACGGTGGGTACGTATGGTATCGGATGATGACGTTGGATGATCATCTTGCAATTCGGTCGTGTGATAGTTGTGTAATATGCCATGCGAAGAGGAGGATGAGGCGTTAGCTGTAGTAGTAGTCATTATTGCTTCTCTATTCTTGTGGAATTTGGATACTGGTCCCTGTATCACTACTTTCTTTTCTTCCCCCTTCTTCGGTCTCCCCTTACCGCTGCTGTTATTTCTGCTACTGCTGCGACTGCGACTGTTATCACCGACGGCATGGCCATCGTCAAAGGGGAGCACCGTTGTGATATTATCATCTTCCCCATCTTCCTCTTTTCGATTATTCTTCCTCCTCCTGCGACGATCACGACCATCGCTAGTAGTCTCGGGAGATAAAGGAGACATTGTCGCAATGATCGGTTCAACGAGGAGGTCTGGGAATATACCCTCCTCCACCTTCTTGCCTTGTCGCTGTCGTGAAGATGCTGCGGGCATGGGGGCCGTGCGGGAGATGAACATGGTGAAGATGATAGGGCCGCTATGTAAACCCGCCAAAAAGTTAAGAAAGAGTATGTATTTTGTATTTTGGCACAAAGATACTACGTACGTGTCTATTATTTTACATCGTAAGACTGAGATAAGCAATGCGTTGAATCGGTCGTGGGGTGGTCGTGTGTCGTGTGTGATTAGTGATTAGTCCGTGTTTGATTTGATGCGCAGTGGTGCTTGACTCGACTCAGCGGCCAATCATTGGCATAAAAACCACGTCCACCAATCGAATCATCCAACAACCCAGACCAAAAGCCAAGATGCTTCTCCCTATCATAAATAATTTCAACACTAACATTATGTTGAACATCGGAACCACGAACAAGCTGGAAGAAATCCACGAAGAACAAATCAACAACACCGATAACAAGAGGACGCGGGATGCATTAGAACGCATCGATGCTATGCGTTCGCACGAGGTTACAACAACGACACCAAGTGTTGTAAACTACCTTACCCCTACGGTGAATGCGACATGCCGTCGACTAATGATTGACTGGTGCTCTACAGTCATCGATGCATTCCGATTGAATAGAGATACTGTCGGGATGGCCATGTCAATAGTTGATCGTTACCTAAGCTCAAATAAAGGTAAATCGCACGAGGCAAGGATATGTACCAAGATATTCCAACGATCAGTCATTACCTCACTTTACATGGCTATTAAGATGCATGAACCAACGGTACTTGGACTACCACTGCTTGTGAAGCTATGTCGTGGTGTGTACACGGAAAGTGAAATTATCGCTACTGAGCTTGATATACTATCTGCACTTGAATGGCGAGTGTATGTAGCATCAATGTCCATCATGGAGTACGTACGACACTACGTTGCCTTGTTACCAGAGGAATATGTCAACGATAGTGAACTAATTCTTGTGAATGCCGCAAGATTAGCAGATATGGCCATATCGGACATATACTTCTCAACATGCAGAACATCATCGGTAGCAATGGCATGCTTTGCTGGAGCCTTGGATAATGATTGCATACTGTCATCATCAGATAGGGACGTGATATGGAAAGAATTGTCAAACAGCTTGAAGTTTGATATTGCATCGAATGAGATACGTCAGGTTGAGAAGAGACTGCATTCTGTGATGGAAGAATCATTCAATATCAGCTGCTACAATTCATCTAGAATGTCGTCGTCACAAGCAACAAGCCCCCCTCGGTCGAGCGTTAATTCAACTGATGGACCTGCATCATCATCCCCCTCCAGCGTTATGAGGAACTTGTAAATGAAAATCTTAGTGTAAATTACTACGAGTCGGGTAACAACTTGTTTTTTCTCTCCTAGCGACTTCCTAGCGACTTCCTAGCGACTTCCCAGCGACTTCGCAGTTCCGGTATTAATTCCATTATTCCCGGGATCTTATCATTCAATACCGGGATTCAATCAAGCCCAACTAAACTGTTTTCTCAAGGGCAGTACTGCTCAGAAGTCGCTAGGAAGTAGCTAGGAAGTCGCTAGGAGAGAAAAAAACAAGTTGTTACCCGACTCGTAGTAGACGTAAATTAGACAATAAAAAAGTGTATGATAATAATTCTGCATCATTGTAAATCCAAGTAGATGTAGAAAGTAGGCAACTGAAACAACAAATGTATTATGTATCATTATGCCTAAACAAAACAAAAGCGAGGAAGTGCAGATGCAGAATTCAATTTTAGTGCACAACTTCGTCAGAAATGTCATTGTGATCCTCCACTTCCTCGTTCTCATCAATCTCATCACTGTCATCCTTCTCCTCCTCCTCCTCCTCCCACTCCTCCTCCTCATCATCGTCACTATTAGTATTGTCATCATCATCATCCTCATCATCTTCTTTGTCATCGCTGTTGTCCTCATTAAAATTGGAATACACAAAAGCTGGAGGAAGAAGATACGGCCACACATTTTCAACCACGTGGTCAGCTCCACAGTTGATGCGACACTGCAGCCTGAAATTTGATTCATCCATTTTCATTTTCTTGTTGCCTACCTAGAAACCCATGGCCAAAACTAGAATCATCCATCCTTGATTTCCAGAGAGCAAGTTCTAGCAATGTTGTACTATCTTTTAGTTTCTGATATTCAGATTCATAAAATGCAAGTGTTGCGAGAATTTCAGCACGCCACTCTGCTCTGTTGTAATGGACCGAATGTCCGGGCAGTGGGGGTCTCTCTCGAAAATAATCCTTCACCAAGGCCTCTCGAAAATGCTTCACGCCGATTGCATTTACACGCGTTGCAATGCTGCATCTAATGAGAAAGCAGAAAATTGCATGACCTCGAGTCGATCATTTTGTTATTCTTTCTAAAGCCCCAAGAATACGGTTCCAATCAATGTTGTATTCTGGAGATAGTTTGTTGAATGTTGAGCATATTCTGCATCACATCCTCTGATGCATCAGCTCGGCCCAATGTGACCATCATTCCGTCCCAATCAAATTCATTATCCGGGTAGAGAGATAGATAACTATTGATAAGGAACTCAACAATTTCACTAGGTGCTTCCCCCCATACAGCATACAGAAGTGGTGTAGCCCCCCATGCATCTTTAACAATCATGCTGTCAGGGTACTTTTCAGTGATGAGTTGGTACAGCTCAAGGCGCTGGACTGTCGAGCAAGCCAAAATATGAAGGGGAGTCATCCCTAAACAATCTTGATAAAGGCCAGTTGGATCAAGCTCACTATTTTCACCAATGATGATTATATTTAGGAGTTCATTTGTAGTCATTGTATTGTGATAAGATATGTAGTAGACAAAGCCATGAATTGGAAGCTCATCAAAGCGGTTCATGAGTGCATCCATTAAATCCTCCTGCGTGATAAAAATGCGCCAAAGGTCCCACATGTCATTGAATGCACGACCCTCATCCTCATCCGTATCATCCTCAAACACGGTGTTCGATGCGAGGGCAACATTTCGCAGTGATCGGCAATTGCTGCAGGCATTGCGTTTAAGTCGAAAGATGTTTTCTGGCAATTCCAGGGAAAACATTCTTTGACAATTGTTTAAGTCACTATCAGAAATTGTGGTAATAAGAGGTGGAAATCTGAATTTAGTGAAATTGCAACTACCAAATGCGCCTCCTCCAACTCGTCTGACTCCATCAGATACATGCACTTGCTTCAACGCCGCGCATTGCCAGAATGCTCTATTTTCAATTTCACTTAGACCAGACGGGAACACAATCCTTTTCAAGGCTGTGCAATCGGAGAATGCACATGGACAAATTTTATTTAGATTGTCGTGAAGCTCAACCTCTTCCAATGTGCTCAGATGCATAACTGGGAATTTCCCTGACGGATGGATCAATCCGGACACGAACAACATCATTTGGAGCGACAGTTCCTTCACCCATGTAGACAAATAATAATACCTCTGCGGCATTGTCAGCCATGGCTAGCAGTGGAGGGCTTACTCTAAACTAAACGTGAGCCCCTGACATATTTGGCGGGCTGACGCACGCACCTCTCTTATTCACCATAATTTGTTAGTTCCATATGATCACAAATAGCTCGCCGCATCTGGAAGTTCTAACCTTTGTAATGACTATTGAATACAATGGATATCATTACGCGGGTTTTCAGCGACAGACTGCTACTAACCAGGAAGAACAATACGCTCAGTCGCCAACAAACAATGTTAAAAGTAGTAAGCGTCCGAGAAGGAGTGTTGCGTCATCCACACCAGCATCGCCACATCCCGTCACGGTACAGCATCAGCTCGAAATGGCATTGCAGCAGTGGACGAATCTATGCATACGCACACTGCGTGTGCGTGGCGCTGGACGGACAGACAAGGGCGTACATGCATATGGACAAGTGGTTGCATTTGATATTCCAGTGAGGTTGTTAAAGCTAGGAGAAGAGACGAATCATCATCCAAACAATAACACTGAGGAGGGCGAGACACTGTCAGATCAGTGTATTGTACATTTACAAGAGGCATATCACGTCTTAAATAGACATCTGCAGCATCAATTCAGCAGCAATAGTACTACAGCTATACGGAGTAACAAAAGCACTATCGATCTATGGCAAATACGACGTGCCATAACAACACGACTACGCTGTTCGGATATCGCAATACGATCTGTTAGAATGTACACGGGATGTTCAATAACACAACAACCATTCGAGGCACGGAAGAATATCAAATGCAAAACATACGTATACAAGTTGAGATTCCGACGGTTGGCATACATCCCTAGTATATTACATGATGTGAAGGATACGATTCATCCGATCTGTCACGCAGGGCCACATCTATTACGTCGTATACATGATAATAATTCGATTTGGCTCTGTCCTTGGTCGTTAGACTCTACTGTATTAAGGGTGACATGTTCTGCCTTTGTGGGTAAGCATGACTTTATTAATTTTGTACACAAGGACGAGCGCAAGGCAGGGTTGATGAAATTGGAAGCTGTCGACGAATTTCATGATGATGATGGTGGTGGAAAGCAGCATGAGATTGACCTGTTTCAATTCAATATTGTCGAATCAGTCACAGCCGAAAAGGAAGAAGAAGAATTAGGAGACAACTTGATGCTACTACCTCCCGTTGTCGACGCTACATTTACTCTTAGTGCCAAGGGATTTCATAGATCAATGGTGCGTAATCTAGTGGGATTCGTCGTGGACGTTGCCAGAGGAATGCACAGCATTGATGACATTCCATTACTTTTGTCGAGCAAGAAAGGAGATTATCTTCAATCCGGTGGCATGGTCAATGCCGCTCCAGCATGTGGTTTGTGCTTGGCCAAGGTAGAGTACGAGCATGACGACTTTTTGTGATACACACAAATTCATTATAGAATCCAATGATAAATTAAGAATGATCATGATGTATATCAACGTATATGCACGCTCTTTTCAAATAATTCTCTCACATCTTCTTCATTCGACAAATCACCTTTTGCATATTCCTCACACAGATCGACTCCACTCGACTTTGCTATTTGTTCATGTTCGTGGAGATTACGTTTCCGTGTCTCCTCCATCACAAGAGATTCTGCGAATGCCTTTTCTAACAAATCTTCATCTACTATCTCTATAGCATGCATAGCCTTCTCCTTTTCAGCCAAGACCAACGACTCAGCTAAGGCCTGTTGAATGAGATCATTTTCTGCGTCCATTGATTTCTTGACGTCGCCCACAGATCGTTCCATTGCTAAACGTAGATCTTCCTCCAATATAAAATCAGCTAACTCCTTACGGCGTTGCTCGTCAATAATGGATTGCTGCAGAACATCTTCCTCCTTTACTTTTGACTCAAACTTAGATCTATCTCGATCTGCATATTCCAGTCTACTTGCCGACAAAGCACGTTGAAGGTCGCATTCATTTTGTTTCAGCTGGCTTTGATATTGTTGAGATTCTTCGACGCTCTGCCGTGTGGCAGTTTGCATATCTTTGTCGTCATTAAGAACTTGTACTGGAAGGGGATATTCAATATATGTTAACAAAGTCGCGAGAGGCGGCGTAGAATCGCGTGCAGTACACTGTGCAACCGAGCTTTGACCAACCTGCGCTGCGATCGCCGCTGTGTGGTGTGTTAGTTATGTGCTTCGGACTCGATCAATCAAAACAATATCAATTCAATCATCTCACCATAGCTACCTGCGCCATAACCTCTTCTTGACGATGCCAATTGACGAAAATCCTCCTCCTCTGCAATCAACACCTTACTATCTGTAGCTTCACCTGGATCATACAGATCGTCTCCACTGAGTGCATCAACTTGAAATGACCCACCTCCATGTTCAAGCTTCCAAATCATTCGTCGTTTATCAATCAGTCTTTGTACAGCAGATCGAAGTATTGGTCCATGACGGCTATGCGATCCAGACCCAGTAATGATTTGTACATAACAACATGTGGTCCCTCCCCCTCCCGTCAAAGCTGCAGCATGATGATGATATGTTCGGATGCGTTCAAGAAACAGCGTAACTTCTGCTATTGCATCTTCTACTAATTTTCCATGCAGGTCTAGAGTGGTGACTGGCGGTAGAATAGGAGAAGACCATCGAGATGTCGACATGGTGTCGTTACCAAATCTCGATGATCTTCTTTGGCGACCTCGCTCCCGCATTCTGTAGTCCCTCATCGACGACTCACCACTCATCACCACCATGGCACCGCTTTCCCCCATCACACTCGAACCGCCCGGCCCGAGAGAGGTAGTCGACGAGGACAAAGCCAAGGAATTCGTCAAGCTATGGACAGAACAGCTTCTCCAACACCAAGCCGCAAACGGCAGCATTGGCGATAACAACAATAGTGACGACGGCACCAAGAATATAATATTATGCCAGCGTATCCGTCTGTCTGACAAGTCATACACTGCCGAGGCCGCAGCAGTTATTGCAACATTCCTAACTGAACCATTTGTAGGTTCGGGTGTACCGCTAGTACATGACATCGTTGAGGTGGACCTCTCAGACAGTATCGCTGGTCGTATGACCGAGGAGGGATTACGGGTACTCAAAACTATTTGTGATGCCTTCGTCGAGTCGAAACTTATCGATGTAAATCTGAGTGATAATGCCATTGGACAGCAGGGCATTGGGGCGTGTCGGACAGCATTGAGTAAGAAATCATTGGAACGATTGGCACTTTGTAATAATGGACTAAGTCGTGAAACGATGAGACAGGTTGCGGATATATTGACGAATGATGATGATGATGGAACTGGATGTATTGCTAGCAATATGACCAAAATTCATTTTTATAACAATATGAGTGGGGAGGATGGGTAAGTTCCTAATATTACATCTCCGATGCTCTATTTTTATTTGCGGGGGACGAACTCAATGTTTTCACGTGTGTGTTGTTATGTGCTTGTTCTCATTCTCGTTCGACTAAAACCCGAAACAGCTGCACGGAATTTGCACGCATCTTAGCAAAGTGCACTCAATTAGAAGATCTGCGATTCTCAAGTACTCGTGCTGGGCCAAAAGGGAGTGATATTATAGCATCAGCCTTGGACACATTCCTTTATCATGGTGAAGGACTCAATTTCAATCTACTACGATTAGATCTATGTGATAATAGCTTTGGCAATAAGGAATCCTACAGTACCCTATCCCGTGCATTAGGACGGACTAGATCGTTGTCCTACCTCAATTTACGTGACTGTGATTTGGGAGATGATGGGGTCAAAAAGGTCTGTCATGCATTGATTGAGAGTGAATCGGCATTAGAACACCTTGATCTAAGTGGAAATTGCGTAGAGAAACGTGGGTCCAAGTATATTGCCGACTACATTCGGAAATATGGACGAAAGTTGAAAATACTCCGATTGGAGGATAATGAAATGACAAGCAGGGGAGTAGAGCATATCGCTGCTGCATTTCACGGGAGAGACGGTGGTCACGGCATTGAAGAAATCCAGCTGAATACTTGCATGGTAGGAACCAGTGGTGCACTTGCGCTTGTGAATGCGTATGGTCCTGATGGAAAGGATTTGCCCATGTTGAAGAAGATTTGCTTGAATGGTAACACCTTCGCTGTTGATGTGTTGGGCCGGTTGGAGGATTCATTCAATGATAGATTAGGTGAGATGGATGACAACGATCCTGATGGAGAGGCCGATGATGATCTATCTGATGATGAGGAAGATGACGATGACAGCGACGAGGATGATGATGATGAGGACGATCCACCAGTCGATGATTCAGTTGATGATCTTGCTGCGGCTATGAACAAGTCATCGCTTGCTTAAATTTGTGAGACACAATTGTGTAGTACCAACTTTTTATTCATGATCTTAGAACTTAGAATACTACTACTAGATAGGTACGTATGCATCGTACGATACCAAAAGGGCCGTTAGAATTTTCAGATGTCGACTGATTAACAACAACATAACGCCACAGGTCAACAAAAGATAAATACTACCTGACGATATTGCAACAATTATTATACTATTTTCGCATCGCTCTGTTGAAGAATGAATTTCTGGAAGAAAGATGTATCGAAATTATCGACGTCCTCGTCCAAACAACGAGGCTCATCTTCTATCAAAAGTATTACTCCTAGTGGCAACGGCTCTTTGAACAGACTGCCGTCGTTCATCAAGCCATCGTCGAATATATCCTCTTCATCTATGCCTACGCGGAGGCAGCGTATGAAATTGTTGAAATTCATCATCCATCATGCTGATAATGTCCAAAACAAATTCCTCGTGCAGAAGAAAATCATAGACCCAAGGAATGAATTGAGGGAATCGAAATCGGCTAGTCTGATTGATATTTTTACTAATGAAACGGCTATTGCAGAAATTAATGACAAATGTTATCAACGGTGGCATCAGGTGTTGCAAGAGGGTTTGGTACCCGAGTCCGTGCGTGCGTTGAATCTGCTAGAAAAGACAGGGGGTGAGGATATAAATGACGAAGAGAATGTCTACTTTGCCACCATGGAGGGTATGGATGAGGAAATTAAGGTCATGGCTCTACTTGCACGTGCGGCAATCCTCCCTGACATCGTTGACAGCGACAACAAAGGAGATGATGGGATGGAACAAATTAATGCCATGATGAAATGCACAGCCATGCTGCTATTTCAAATTGTGCTTACGGCATTAGAGGAAGCAGCGACGTCACATACTTCGTCCGAAGATATGAGACCTGTAGCTGCGTATGATGGTCGGATTCGTCATGTTATGAAACTCGCATGCGTTGACGTTATATCTCGAGCTATTATTGAAAGTGTTGAGGAATTTCACACGAAAAATACAAATTCTGACATTGAAGGTGGTCAATCTTCGAATGCTGTCTATGATGTGGATGATTATTCATTCTGGAATATTGCCAACATCGCTTCTTTCTTAGATCGAACAGAACTAGGGAATGACGCAATCTTTGGTCGGCCTGACAAACCTCGTGCTCCAATATATCTAGAGAGTGAAAAGATGCAGCTCGATGTTAATGAAGAAAAACAAAAGCTAGAGGGGAAAAAACCTCCATCCAAATCAGATGGGCAACTATCAACTGGTGGAGACGATACCTTGAGAAAATCTCCCGAGTCATTCAATCCTATGGTCTCGGCTAGGAGTAATTCGGAAGCATTCAGTGCCCTAGTCTCAGCCAATTCGTCGTCGTCCTCGTTGGAAATTCAATCTGTTGAGATAAAAGAGCAGGAGGCTCAATTTTCGGATATCAGCCGGTGGAAAGAAGCAGATTTCAACAGGTTGATTAGTCAAAGTGACACGCCGACATCTCTTCCCCCTCCACTTCCCCCTCCTCCACCGCCCCCCGCTATCGAAGAGGACAGACACGAACCCGACATCAATTATTCGATTGAGAACGTTGAAGTCTTGATGGATCTTCGTGCCAGGCGTCAGTTTAATGCAAAGTTTTTGGCGACAAGAAAGTTTGAGCTTATTGAGCGTCTAGTTGGTATTGATATTGTGCGATTTCTTATTGTGGAAGAGCGAGAGATTAAACAACGTGAAAAGGAACTGGCGGCGCGTCAGAAGAAAGCCAAGGAGAATGGATTCCATGGTGACACTACTAACTTAACACAAGAGGAGATGAAGATGATTGCCCATCCCGACTTACAACAACAGAAATTGATCGAGGAGGCAAAGGCAAAGCATCGAGAATCAGAAGAAGGCAGAGATATGAAACCACAATTCTTGTCTCCGTCAAATGTTCAGCAGATTGTGCGAGGTGCAAAAATTGCTGGTGCAGGCTTAGCTCTCGGAACTGTCTTTGCCATTACCGGAGGATTGGCGGCACCGGCACTGGCAGCAGCGATTGGTGGAATTGCCGCTCTCACTGGAGCAGGAGCTGCACATTCAGCGGCCTTACTTGCAGTACTGGCAACCTTCAAAGCTGGTGCGGCACTGTTTGGTGTTGGCGGAGGCGGCCTTTCGGCATATAAGATGAAGACACGGACTGCTGGTCTTTCAGACTTTTCAATTCGTCGTGAAAATATTGAACAATACATGTATCTGGGAGCATCCGATGAGAAAATGAGGAAGGGTATAGAAGCAATGCTTCCCCAACTTCATACGACTGTTGCTGTGGCTGGATGGGTTCGAGAAAAGGACATCGCCGACTATCAATTGGCATGGGGGATTCAACCTACATGCAGGTATAAGAAAGAAGACAACAATCGACGGATACGACAACTGAAACGATTTTATGCTATTTACAACCCACCGTTGGTTCATCTTTGTGAGGGATTCATGGAAACATTGCAGAAGAAGTTGAGGAGACATTTTAGTTGGGACAGGTGCGTACATCATAATAATTGTCCTTGTTAAGTTTGCTTTCATTCGTTCCACTCATATTGATTTTCTATAGAATTTGGGCCCAACTTGAAGCAAAATATGGAAGTAACCCAGATCACATGATTCCGATTGATTCACCTCAAGATAATGAGGTTGCATTCCTATCCTATGAAGAGAAGGAAATGATTGATGGAGTATTAAATGACGCCAAGCTGGTCAACTTGCGGAAGAGGGGATTGGGAACAAAGGGGGATATCGATTTCAATGAAAATGATGATGGTATTGGTAAATTCGTTCAAGTTACCAAAGGACATAGGAAAATGACAAGTAGCAAAGCCGAAGCAGAGTTTGATTTGGATGCTATCGAAAATGAATTTACGATGGATATCGACTTAGGAACTGTATCGTCACACTCGTCTGAAAAAATGTCTGACGAGGAAGGACAATTTCATGATTCATTCGAAAACGAGAAAGAAAATAATGATGATGAAGAGATTGATGATGCAGAACGACGATTGAAAGATGATGCAGAACGACGATTGAAAGCACAGGCAAGAATTAATAATCTACTCATGCCAACTCAAAGCGATACCCAAGAGGGGTCCACGATGGACCAAAAAGATTCAACTCAAGTGCTTACTACTGCACTGGACCCTGAAGAAGACGACGAGCACGATTCCGATTGCACTATCGTATGGGACTGGACACGACTGTACGGTACGTCTGATATACATACTGTCACGTGGGAGAGTAAGCAGCTTAGTCATTTATGTCACCTTGTTGAAAATTTAGCTCTCGAGGTGTCAAGTAAAGCGACATCAATGGCATTGCAGTATTCGATCATTGGTGCGATCCTAACAGCAGTTGCCATCCCGGCGACACTCGCAACAGCAACGAAGCTTATTGATGACCCATATCAAATAGTGGTTTTGCGTGCTGACGAGGCGGGGAAAGAGTTGGCGAATTGTTTACTCCAAAGCGACGAACGTAGACCGGTAACATTGGTTGGATACTCATTCGGAGCTCGAGTCATATACTCGTGTTTACGTGAACTTGCACATCAGCAGGAGCTTTGGGAAGATAGCCGCTCTACCAAGTCTGCTTCTGGAAGTTCAGACAAGAAAGGCAACAAGGGTGGTGGAGAACACAGATTTGAGTACGACCGCGAACCTGCCTCGTTGATTGCTGATGTCATTTTTATTGGACTACCTCGAGCCATGGATAAGAATGTGTTGACATCATGTAGAAGAGTAACGGGTGGACGTCTTGTGAATTGCTATACACGGAATGATTGGTTCCTATCATTGATGTTCGTTGCAAGAGGTGGAGTTCCATACGGTACTAAACCAGCGAAAGATGTACCGGGTGTTGAGTCTTACGATGTCACTAGCCTGGTCGAATCACACCAAAAGTATGCAGATGCTATCCCAAGTATATTGCAGCATATTCGTTTTTCTGAACCTTAAAATTACTGCCTCATTTTCACTTGGTGGATTGAATGAAGAAATAACATGTACAAAAACAGATTTTCTAAAACGTGATACTTAAAAGCATCACTTGATTTTTTTACAGTGTATATTACATATATCTACTGCATTAACATCCCCCCCACAATACATTTATTCACCACTCCCAATAAATGTTCATTCTCTAATGCTGCCCGAACACGTTCCTTATCGGCCAATTGTTTATTCACGGCATGTTCACTCACATGTGTTCCATTTTCAATCTTCACCACCACCTTGAATCGTGTGGGGAGAGATCGTAGCAGCTTTACACGTAATGAAAGGCCGATTAATGTTGCCATTGAACAATGTGGTATAGTGGGTGTGAATTGTACATGCACGGTAGAGAACTTTTTTGAAGACGACGAAACTGGACCACTGGATGAATGATTACCTATATTATCATCAACATCAGTATTCTCTTCTCCACCCAACAAATCTACCACAGTAATTAATTCCATACGTACTACATTCAATTGTTCAAGAGTTAACGGATGTTCTGGATCTTGAATGTTACGTATAATCCGGAATACTTCCTCGGTTGTAATTATATCACGTTTCGGAGGTTGTTTGTCTTCATCACCCCCCGCCGAAACCACCATATTCTTCTTCTCTTCCTCCTTGGTAAAATGGACAGAGGGTGCATATGAAGGATAACGAATAGCCTTACATTGTTTATCTATATGTTTGGGATGATATAATGCAAATCCAGCTTGGTGGAGTATTTCCAGCCTTGGCCTCGGCGAGGATGATGATTTCAAAGACGAGTTCTTGGTAGGAGACGAAGAATGAAACGCAGCCGCGGACAGAGCCAATGTGACACTTCGTTCCTCGGCCGTTATCGAACCAACCCACGGGTAATGCGAATCATCATCATCGTTGTTATCCACGTCAACCTCCGGCTCGATCATGAACGCATCCCATTCACTAGTACCGATGGCAAGATCGTCGTCTATGGACGATGATGATGGCGAGCCACCAAGATGATAACGACGTATTGCCGCAAATCCAAGTAATGGTGCACGATCTGACGAATATGAACGGAGTAGCGTATTATTAGTCGCCGTTGCGTGGATTGTAGGGTTGGGATTTTCCTTCTGCATGATCTTCATTTCTTCCGTCTTCTGCTTCGGTATCGGGTGTGATGGTCTCTATCTAAAGAAGTACGTAAATTCCGTCCGTAGCACGGTAACCTTTCCTTGTAGCCAGAACATGCTTAGGTCACCCCCAAGCATCCGCTCAATATAAAACAATCTAACACAATCCAACAACTGGGCCTTGCTATTGTTCACGTCTTACAAGCCACCTATAATTCACCAAAAACTTCGTCTTCTCACAGTGTTAATTACGATGGGCTTTGATTTTTATGATTCCTTTTCCCTCCAAACCGTTGATGGACTACAGCTTGATGAATATCTGGATGAAGAAATGTAAACTAGGTAGATACATGATGATGTATTCCTTACTTCTGCTATGATCTACTTTCGGAGGAGGTCATTGTTCTGTTGTTTTTTGCTTTGTGAACTTTTGTGTTGCTTACGATTATATTTCTATAAAACGTCGAATTATTCAGAAGTCCATTTGGTCTAGCGGTATGATTCCCGCTTTGGGTGCGGGAGGTCCCGGGTTCAATCCCCGGAATGGACCTTTTGACTTTGTCCAGTGTGGAGATCCATTCCACTCACAATTCAACATCAACACCCGTTGTATTATTTGGCCGGTTCCTTCGAGGCATCATCATGACGCGCATTTCTTCCGCCGTCCTCCTCCTCATAACGATGGTAGTTGCATGCTCTTTTTTCAACGTGGCTTCATCATTCACAACAATAGCATCATCATGCAAAACGATATGCAGAACATCCCTAATCAACAGCAGCAGCCAAATCTACGCCGGAGGATGGGGGAATAATCAAGAACGTTCTGTGAACGATGCCGAGGTGGGGGGTGGTGTGAACGGTTCACCCATCTACGACTCCTATGCCATTGAAGATAGGAGTCAATTTATGCAACGCGTCAACAATGAAAGGAAATCATTACGGATAAAGAAGGCGGCGGATTTGTTAGAAGTTGCACGTATTGCAGGCGTTGAACTTAAAAGGAAGGAGAAAGATCCCATGAGATTGGACTTGTTCGATTCGGAAGATTTAAAGGGTGATGACGAATATTTGGATGTGTCTATTTAAGAATGCCTTAATAATTTGCAATGATATCTCTCTCTCTCCGTGGCATGCCGTTGACCCTTCCAGAACACAGATCATATTGTTTCACTTTTTGCAGTTGTTTCTATGGGGGCTATTACTTACTTATTTTGTTGACGATAAAATGTATTGGTTTTATTATGATGAGTATCTAGGGAAGGGGAATGCTACTCAAGATTTCATACATAGTATTATACTGCCTCTTCTCGTCATTCGGCAACACTCGCCATCTTTCACTCATAATACGCGCCGTGTCTCCAAAACTGAGGTCGGGCCTTTCTGCTGCCTACTTGTTGAGAGAACGGATCGTATTTACTCCATCATTTTTTTTCGCCCCCAGTTGAGACTTTGACTTTTGCGACTCCTCTAATTTCGCCCAATACTTGATGGCTTCGACAAACACTGGCGGTTCTGCATGCCTCCAAAATTCATCCGTCAACCGCATGGTCGTCTTATCCCACTGTTCTTGACTCTTCCTCAAGAATAATAACGGTGCCCCGGCCACAGCAAGTCCTCCCACTGCTAGAGCAGGAAGTAGGACTGCATGTGCAGCAGCAACCGACATGGTGATGAGTGTTGCACTCTTGGTCCATCCTACAGAGGTTGAAACTAGATACACCGCAGCCTGAAGCGTGGACCATCGACCCGTCTTACACCATACTGCGATACACTCTGAGTTGCTATAAAATACATGATACGGTGGTAACAGACCCTCATTTTCTAATACAAAGTGTGTCCGGGCTAGTACAAGGTTGGCAGAGTCACTTTTTGGCAACTCCCTATCAGATCGATCCTCTGGTTTGTCAATGGAAAAGACGGATTGCCCATCATCGCTAATTGGTATTGTCGCCCCCTTCGATTTACGTGGTCGATATCCAGGTCTAATCCATTCAGGTTCCCCCTCCACATTCCTCGCTTTCTCATCATCACACGCCAGCTCAGTATCGATTTCTTCGGAAACAATGTCATGTATCCTCGCTTGAGTAGTCTTTGCTTTAGGAAGAAAGGAAGTGATAAAATCCATAGCTTTACTGCTGCTGCCTTTTTCTCCCTGACCTCCACCACCGGCATAATTTATCTTTGACCACTTTCGTATCTCCTTCAAATCTGTAATAACAACTACATTCAACCGTTTCTTCTCTCGAGGTTTGATCTTCTCCCATGCTGCCATGATAACATCATGTGAATCATCCTTCACTTCGTCACGTTGGTAGGATGATGCTAAACCAAAATCTGCAATGATGACACAATTTCTGCCAACTTCTAAAACTATACCGTGTATTTGTATTGGATACGGCACTGGCAAAAGTAAAAAATCCCATCGTATGATATGATCACCAGCAGCAAAGCCATGATTTGCTAAACCCTCTGTCGATTCCACCGGTGTCATATTTTTAAGAGTCGAAAGCCATAATATTTGTATCGACTGACTTTCAAAGCAAAGTCTCCATAATATTTCATTACTTTCACTCCTAGCAATATCTATTTCAAACGGAGTTGGGCCAGGATCATCTGGTCTTTCTCGAGCTTGCACAGTCACGCCGTCGTTGTATCTTGACTGCGGTGACGATTCACAGTCGTCATCTGTACAGTCTCGATGACAATTCAAATCAATTTCCCCTAATGGCTTTTGATGATCTAATGCATTGCTGGGGTCATGTTTCACCCCGTCCATGTCGCCAACGTCATAGTATCTCAGCACTCCCGAATCAAGTAGCACGACTCGTTTCTTTTCCCATGCATCCATAAATAGACCGAAGGAATACTTTCCAAGCCCCGAACGCTGCTTCCAAACAATATCTTCTAATAGTATTTTGTCTGGCAATGGGGACTCAGTGCTGTTGATGCTATTGTTGCCAGGCGATTCCAACGTAGCGAATACAACATTATCCAAAGATGTTTCCGAGGCAGCAAGCGACGGTGAGTCTTCCATCACCGAATTGCTACTGCCACCGCAATGATAATTGTCAGATTGAGTATTGTCCGACCATTCCTGTTGATACCGTGGAGGTTTGATAGACTTTGTAGACACAGATGGTATACCAGATTCTCCCCACATAAACCGATCGAGATCATCAGTGGGTAAACGAATATGCCAATACTCGGGATCTCTCCTCGCACCATAATCTTCTTCTACGGACTTTCGATCCATTATGGGAAGTACGATATGCTGATTATCTGAGAAGTCCACGAACAAAGACACTGGTGGTGAGGATCGCGAATAATATTCATATTACCCACGCACCTCAAAAGAGCGGGATGTTAGGGTTAGATTTGGGTTAATAAGATGTTAGGGTTAGATTTGGGGTTAATAAGTGACACGTTGCTTCAACTGCTTCTCCCTGCTGTCATCAAGGAGGAGTTCTTGCTTCATTATCATCTGTTCAAGGGATCTTCTTCATAGTACTCCTTATGGCGACCACTATTGATAGCAGCCAGCACGGTCTATCTTCTAGAGTGCATCATTCTTCAGCATCATCATGCAATCGTTTGTTGTTTGGGCAACTTAACTTCGGGCCGCGCTTCAAAGAGGGTATCATCGAAGTTCAGCGCAATGAAGTTGAATTCTCCATATACTACCGTTTATACAATCCATCAAGTTTGTATTCAATCGATTCGCCACCACTAGTTGTATGTCATGGAGGACCATCTCTGCCATCTGATTACTTGTTCCCTCTAGTTCATCAATTCTCGACATCTAGGTCTATTATATTTTATGATCAACTAGGTTGTGGTCGAAGTAGTCTACCGGAGCAGAAGTGCCTGTATTCCATACTGCACAGTGTTAACGACCTAAAGGAAATTATCAATTCATTGCAGATCAAGAAATATCATCTGCTTGGACATTCTTTTGGTGGGATCGTCGCGTACGAGTTTGTCAAATCGAATAGTAATCATTGCGATCGTGCCTATTCCTACTGTTTATCACTCACTCTTTATAGTACTCCCACAAGCATGAGAACAAGTCTTGAAGAGTGGTCCAGATTAGAAGTGGAAGTTCGACAAGAACTACTACACCTCCTCAAAGATGAAGAGATTCACGACGAAGAAGTAGTATCAAGGTTGGTCCAAGATCGATTGCGAAAGCAATATGAATGCAGAACAGATGACATTCCCGATGCATTACGAGCTGCAATCAAGAATAGAGGCACCACATTTGGACCAGAAGATGTTGTAGACTACATTGCATATCCACCGTCGTCATCATCATCATCATGCCTATTTCCTCAAGTGCTAGTGATTCGTGGCCAGCACGATTTCGTAACAGAGACCTGCATTGAAGGTTGGAGATGTATATTCGGTCAATGTTCGCAGAGTAGAGTGAATGCATATCGAGAGGAGACGATGGCAAGTTGTGCTCATTACAGCCACCTCGAAGATGGAAAGAACTTTGGCGACCTGATTAAGAAGCATCTGTTCATCAATGACTACTAGGTTAATCTTAGACTACTAGATTTACTTTGAGGTCATTTTAATCTGTAGATTACTTATGTATCAGGCCTTCATCGCAGTCCCTGCAATTACTACGTCAAATCCTCATCAGCCAAATTAAAATTGTCGTCATTGTTGACAGCCACTTCCTCATTGTCGTCAGGCACCATAAACCCGAACGCACGCATCTTACTCAACATTGCATCCTTCTCAATTTTTGTTACAAAGCAATCAACTACTCCATTCTTTCTCCACATTACAAGATACATTTTCTTCGATATATCTTTTTCGTACCCATCAAGTGCCACAACAAAAGATCCTGGGTCCAATTCCTCCAACACTTTCTGGAAGTGCTGGCTGAACGTATCAAACGGAATGTATCCTCCTTTTTTTAAACAGCAATGAAAATCATCGCTATTGACCACACATATTCGCTTTGTCATGTGTGGGACGATATAATGTACTCCCTCCTGTGCTAAGCGATAATGGATTTTGGCATCCTTCGTCTGGATGCTACATCGTTCAAACCCCTTCAAGCCAGAGTTAATCACCGTAACTCGTTTTTGTAACCCAATATCAATTAATTCATATTTAATGGATTTGGTTATGAAGTATAGTATCTTTGCCTCTCCGGATGCACGGATCATAAATTGATCTTTTGGAAATGTGGAGCTGAGACCAAACTCTTCAACTAAAGGTGACCAAAGAGTGGGGTCAATGGGAATAAAGTCTTCCATGCCAAGATCGTTATTCTTCTTGTCTTTGTTATATTTTCCTTTTGGTGCTCTTTGATGATTGGCCGCATTCGATTTATCAGTATCATTATCAGACTTGATGTCTATGGATATAAGAGCGACTTCTTCTGTCGCAGGTGATTCTAGCATGGCGACGTCGCTGTCACTGCTCTTTTTTTCTTCGTTTTCTTCAACTTCATCTTGTTCCTCCTCTTTTTTCTCCACAAGTCCATCTTTCATCAAATGGGCCTCGGCTTCTACCGCACCTCTCGACTCCTTTGCGAGCATGACCATTCGCTCTGATGCACCTTTGCTTAGTGGTTTGACCTTCTTCAACAGCGCCACAAAGAATCCTCCCGTGTTCATGTCTTGTGGCAAACATCTTAGGCACTTGTGCAATTCGAACGTTTTCATCTCCTCATTTGTTGGTGGGAAGCATGAAGCACGAACACGTTGACGCCAGTCCGGCTCGACATCATCAAAACATGCATACTCAAAAAACCCAAGAGAACTCGTTCGCTCACTCTGTGCCTCATTATCCCAAGAGGCAGGTGGAATGTACGGAATGGTATCATACATCGATTGCGACGGGCCTTCAACCTTCTCTTCGCTATCAGCCTGTTCGTTCTCAACTGTCTCTGGATCTAATTTGGGAGGAATCTCTCCAGCCAATCTCTTCGCATCGAATTCCTTCCGCCTCTGCTGCATCTTAGGATTGTTTTTCTTCTTCCATTCCTTCTTCGCGTTTCGAGATTGATTCTTGTGTTGACGCATTACCTTCCACGTACTCCATCCCGGTCGGGCTATCAGACCCTCCATCCTGTGACGTGGGTCCTCCAACACTAGCGACCCCTCGGCAATACGCAGTAGTTCGGCCACAACACTCTCATTCTCCATGGGATTCATCGAGCATGTAGAGTAGACACAGTATCCACCCACTTTTGTTAGACGAACACTGCGAAGTGCGATCGAGAGTTGAAGAGGATGAAGCGCCAACGATCCCAAGTGATTCCAGTGCTTCCAAATACCTGGATTCTTACGTATGGTCCCATCACCAGAGCATGGGACATCGCACAGTACACGGTCAAACATGCCTTCTTTTTCCGTCCCCTTTACAGACTTTGATTCTAATATTGGAAAGAATTGGCCATCACAAGAGGTGACGAACACCGACGGATTGTTCATCCGGCGTAGTTGCGTAACAAGCATATATGCACGTTTCGGGTCCGCATCATTTGCGACGACATAACCTGATGGCTCCAAAGATTGTCCGTCGACTGCCACGGCTGGCAGGCCACCCACAATCTCTAGTAATTGACAAGTTTTAGACCCAGGAGCAGCACACATATCCAATACGCTCATACCCTCCTTGATATTTAATACAACCGGAGGGATCATGCTAACGGTCTCCTGACGAGTAATGTGTCCACAGTCAGTTTGGATTTTGAGCCATGAATGTAATGGTTCCAAAGATTTATTCCGACGTAAGGTACGTTTGTCGACAGATAATTGATACCCCAGAATGGTATCATTGCTTGAGATGAAGGGTATTGGCGTCGCAGGTGCAATAGTCCTCTTCACAATGATCGGACCAGTCTCATCAACGCCATTATTTTCAGTATCATTATCATCACCATCATGATTATTATCACCATCTCCTCCTCCTGATTTGGCTGCTGAATTATATTTGAATCCAAAATTATTTCCAGCATCTCCCCCCTGTTGTTGTACCTTCTCTAAAATATCTTTCCTCCCACCCACTGGCACACTCGTGCGGGGTAGCTCAATGTCCAGTTCCATCTCCGTGCCAATAAATTGCTGTACCTCATCCAATATATTCTTCTGTATCAATGGATCTAACGACCTATCTACACGGAATGATGCAGGTAACACCTCGTACAGCGTGGACATGAACAACTCTCGCTCGGCATGTTTTTCAGCATCGCTGACACAGGGTACGAATTGCTTTGTGGACCTGTCGTACCGGGTATCATGTAGACCGACATAACTGTAATATGCCTCAAATTTTGCATTTGACATTTTAACCACATTGTACGAGCCGCCTTCGGTATTCCCACCATCACCCCAATCTTTACGTTCCTTGCTGGCTTTCTCAGCCTTTTCTTCGACCTTGCGTTTGCGATTCCATTTCTGCTTCTGCTTGCCACCTCTACCCATGGTTATAAGCGTATGATGACGTCGCTGCAAATGACAATCTCAATCTACCCGGCATATCACGCTAGTTCTACGCCGAGTTTTATGAAACGACTAAAAACTAAAAATAATGTGTGGACACTACGATATCCTACATAAATATCCCGCAAACTAAGACTTAGTTAGTTACGTACTATCCACTGATGCGTCCGCCGCGATCGTGTATGCTTTGTAGATACGATGAAAACTGCTCAGCGCTGTCGAAGTCTGCCAAGCAACAAAACAGCTCATAAATCTCTGAACAACCAACAACAACATCATCATGCTAAAGAAAAAACTAAGCATCCTCCGCGGACGTAGCAGCAAAGCAAAACGACGCAGTACTTTGCCGTCATCGAATCCTGCTTCCCACCAATTGTCGCCATTGCTTGTCCTGCTTTTTCATCAGATTGAGTCGAATGATTGGAAATCATTCTACCGAGAGTTCCTGAGCAACTGTGATGGAAGGAGCAACTTTCAGCTATTGGCAGAGCTCGTGGAGGAGAAGTCTGCATACTTCCATGGGATGACACTCCTACATGCAGTTGCTCGTTTCGACCCAACACCACAAATAGTCCAAGAAATCATCGAACTGTGCCCCAACGCACCACGATCGCAAGATTGTTTGGGACGCACCCCATTGCACGTCATGGTTGGCACTGGTGCGTCGAATGAAGTCATCAAAGTCCTTGCAACCGCCTTTCCTGACGCATGCATGATACAAGACGTAGATGGACGCTCCCCTCTTCATCTATTGTGCAATAGTTCATGCAAGCTATTCGAAGACGACAACAAGTCGAAATCGAAACCCTCTCGCGAGTCAGTTGAAGAACTACTTATTGCGTCGCCAGAATCGGTCATGCTGGAAGACAATGAAGGAATTAGCGCTATTGAATATGCACTGTGTTCACTGTGTGATATGAAGACAATTAAGTTACTACAATATTCGACACAGAGGATTCAGATGCGACGGCAGAAAGAAATCGAAATAGACAAATTGCTTGCCTTGTCTGCCATGATGAATGACGATAAGGTGCAAGTGGAAAGAAAAAATACATCGCGGCGTCAAACAAGTAATGCTAGTGCAGCGTGAAACAAAATGAGGTAGGAATGTATTGTATTGTAAATATAATATCGCTGGAATAGGAAAACAATAAACATAATCAATTGATCTTTTACTGTATTGTGTCTTAACTTTCTTAACCTACTCTCATGAGATGTATCTTTAGTCTTATCTGTTTTGCTTATATTCTTGTATGCAAGTGCTTTACCAGCGAAAGCCCTGTGCACGTCCTCTACAGTTCACCACTCGATGACAGATCGAGGGCTGTCATACCATCCTTGTCTCGTAGTTTTTCGCTCACTCCATGGCTCTTGAGAATCTTAATCATCGTCTTCCGACCATGCTCATGTGCCCAAAACATCGGACCCCGGCCATCCTTCGATCGCATGTGTGCAATGGCGGGTTGCTGCTGCAAAATCAATCCTAACCGATCCGAATCATTATCGCTGATGAGTTTGTACAACGTAGTAAGCGCGTCGTTGTCCGCCCAATTCTCAATCTTGTTGATTTCTTTGATTTTTTCTTTTGTCAGCGGCCCAGCCGGTGCATCAATAGCGTTCTTCTCACGTTCTTTCTTCGCTTTAATTTCTGCCCTCCTCTGAGACCGTTCAGGATCATTCAGGTTCTTAAAATATTCCTTTTGATAATCCTCATCAGAGACGCCACGATTAAAGTCCTCGAGCTGAGCAAAATCTTTCTTCTCATTCAAAACCTTTTGTAATCCCGGTGGATATGCTCCCGGACAGAACCAACTGCCGGGGGCATCACAGACACGATTATTGAGGACCCATTCCTTACTTTCTTTCGATACACTCAGTATCTTATAAATTCTAACCAGACCGTGTTCACTTTTATAGACCTCTTTAAACCTATTCTTGTCTACGTCGACGCCTGGCACGAGGCCATTCGAATGCAGCCGGAAGAGGAGACTTTCGGCCATAACTTGTGAAGGTCGTCCACCAGGTGCGCCGAATTCAGAGCACGTCGGATCTCCAGGACACAAAGTTCTATACACACTGTTGGCGATCCTGCGTAGATGTGGACTCTTCGCCATATCGTCCCCTCCTCCACCAGCCCAAAGTAAAACATAATCAGCCATGTGCCTCGCAATTCGATGGCCCTCTTTTAGTGAACTCGTTAGTGCTCTCCCGAGCAAGGCGATGTGCTCGTGATTCCAGGTATTGCCATCAGCGATCGTCGTTCTATTAGAAATTGCTGTGATTTGGTAACCATAATCCCACCACGCCATAATACGAGCATCTTCAGGCGTATTCGCTCCCAACCACAAGTAAGCCTCACGGTAGTCATCGATGAGTACTTCTCGTCCGTCTTGCTGTCTAGATTTGAAGAGAATTGTTGGATGACTCATACCCACTGCCATTTCGTTACAAGCCTTTTGAAAATCTTTAATGTGTGATTGGGAGCGAGTGTAAAGGAAGTACGCCAAATACAGCCATGCACCGCGAACGCACGTCTTCAAGATAATGACAGCGGGTTGAGATGTTTTGGCCGGTGAGTCTGCATCGTTCTTCGACCTCAGCTTTCCCTTTTTGGCTCCATCTCTTGTGTCAACGACCTTTGATTCCACTTTCGCTATCCCTCCGTTGTCCTCGATAAATCTAAATTCCTTGAACAAGTCAATTCTCCATCCACAAATTCCCTCAACACATGAACCTGCAATTCTACCGACCAGCATTCCTCCGAGTACGCTCCCGATCGGTGCAGTAAGTAGAATAAGTCTAACCATCTTGGACGAGAAGAAGTATGCAGCGATTCCATACACAAGCAAAAACGACGAAGCATCGTTGCAAAAACCAATTGCGACAAGTCCAAATCCAAACGGAGCAAGTTTGGCAACGACCTGGAGGTACTGTGCATAAGCGCCGGGATTTGCGGCCTGATGTTCTGCCACAGAATCAACTAATGGATTACCAGTCTTTGTATGCTTGACAAACAATCCCCGAACGCGTGAAGATATTGGTCCAAAAAAGCCCGTCGGCCAAAGAATAACAACTATTCCTATCAATGCCACACCGGCAAGTCCCATGACTCGGAATCGTAATGCCCACAGCTGCTTCTTATTCAATTTGTCACGTGTTCCCACCCGTTCACAGTATTCAACGAGCTGCATCCCCAGGAAGACAGCACATGGTCCCAGTTGCTCTAAGCTACGGAGTGGTGTGAGTCCAATGACTGGCACTTGCGTTGCCAACATCGTTCCCACGACATAAAAGGCTGTATACGCCGCATGGAGCTTCGACGAATGTCTCCCTAGTAATATCAATACGGCGGCATGAGCACCAACAAGATTAATAACAAAGATGTAACCACCCCAACTCGCGGCCATGTAAAAATATAAGACACCAGTCAAAGCGCCGAAAGCAGCCGCAGTCCTAGTCCGTAGCGGGAATTCGAATCCGGTATCTCGCTTATCGTCCTCTAGTCCTAGTGATGGTACGCCACGAAGAGATCGTGTCCACATGTAAAAGACTGATGTCATGGCCGTTACCGCGACACTTTCATTATCATACCCTCCACCCACTGATCGCATGAGATGGGCTGGTACGATTGACATGAAGAACATGGTCGAGAGCATTGCTAATAATGACGTCGTTTGGAATGATGACCCGGGTGACAATGCCGACGACGACGACGCTGTGATGTCCATACCCAAAATACGGGCCAACGAAATCCGAATATATATCGCAAACCTTGCAATATAATTCCCAATCAATGGTAGTCCATCAAGGACAGTGCCAAATCGACTACCCCAGTAATCGTACCTAAAATCCGATGAACACTCGAGTGCTATCAATCCAGTCATGAATGTGGCTAATGCACCAAACCACGCAGGTAATAGACAACAAACATCATTCAAATTCATTTCATTCCACCTCATCCCCGTACTAGCCATTATTGATGCTATCATTGACATTGATGTTGACGATGATGACAATGATGCAGACGCAACGTCGGTAGCAGATTTAACAATTACATTAGATGGAGGTTTCATAATCTTTAGCCATTCCAATAGGCCAAACCAAATGGGTAACCAACATTTCGTCAACCAAACGGCTGTCACTTGCATACCGGGATAGATTGTCGTGCCGACTGGCCGGCCTAGGGGATACCACACCTTATAGTCAAACCATTTGACAAATGCTTTCCAGCCGTTGTCATACAGATATTGTGCCGCACGGAAATTGAAGTATGGATCGAATTCATGTATGACTACACGAAGTTTAGAAATAACAAGAGAGAATAGGCGAGAGATGAATCCTAAATGAGAATGGAGCGAACGTAACGCTAATACTACTCATACATAGTATTACTTACCAAAGCCATAGTTTTCAATGGCATGTAAACGAATTGAATACGCTCGTTTAAGAATCGTGTGCGACTGACTAATCGTCAATACAGTAAGACCGATAGCAAGGAGTAGTCGGGCTAATGAACAGAATCGGTCGAGGAGGACGCCCGACGGCGGCTTGGTCGACACCATGAGTTCGAGAGGAAAGGGCGGGATGTCAAAAACCAAGCCAGAGATGATGCGACGGCTCGTGGCTGCGGCGCTGCTTCTGACAATAGCTTCGACATCTGCATTCTCGATCCCTACCTCGAGACAGCAGCGTAATCTCTCGCCGTCGTTGCCATCATCATCGCCTTCAGTCCTATTGTCATTCCGTGGCGATGACGACTCTACTGCGAGTAGTCGACGTGCCTTCCTCGTTGCAACAACGGCCACGTCCTCCATCCTTCTAATACCATCATCATCGAATTATAATGCGAATGCAGCGGAAATTGCGGAGCAGAAGGAAGAAACCATCGCTGAACGAGCCGCACGCGTGGCACGTGAAGTGGACGCTGCCGAACTTGCACGATTGACCGAGGAGGGCGTCTTGTCCGAACAACGTCGGAAGGATGATATATCAGACAAACTTAAATCGGACACACGTTCCATATATGACTTTACATTACCCATTAATGGTAAGTCACGTGAGGTGGCCGAAATACTAGGACAAACATTTAGTGCTGGTAGAGCGTCGGTTGGGTGGGGAGATGATGGCGGTGAAAGCGAAACAGTACTCGCCGAGGGCAAGGAGGGTACACGTATCAAGGCGATACTTGTTGTGAATATGAAACAAGATGATCCCATCGCACGTAAGAATATACCAGAATTAATAGAATTGTCAAATAAGTTTGGTAAGAATGGTGAATTTGCGGTCATTGTTTCACCAACCGATCAGGGCTACTATGAACCTGATACGTCAGCACTATTACGGCTAAAGCTAGAACAAGAGTATGGCTATGGCAGCTCACCGGGGACTGTACTAACTGATAAAGTCAATCTACTGGGTACGGGAGCACTGCCGTTTTGGCGATGGTTGGAGGGGAGTTGTCGTACACCGGCGGGATTGGGTAAGATACAAGCCAATTTTGAAAAGTTCTTAGTCGACGGACGGACGGGTAAGCCATTACGTCGCTACCCACGAAAGTACCAACCGTACGATATGACAGAGGATATTGCATCATTGATTGCCGGTAAGCCACTACCACCGGCTGGATCGAATTATAAAGAAGAGTGGAGGAATGCCGCGAAGGAGGCAGAGAATGATACATATCGTTTCCAGAAGGGATTGAACTACTTCGATCAATGATGATCCATGTGAGATTATGATGTGATCTAATGACTGGATTATCTGCTGTTTTTTTTTCATGGTAGAGCGTTAGTTTGTTCTGCTGACATGGAGAGGAAATAATGAAGTGTTAAATATCTTTATGTCTTCATTGCTGCTATGAAAAAAAGGTTTATGGCAAGATTAATCAACTACGCTTGTTCATTCAACCCTTCACACCTCCTTAGACAATGTTGGTCTCTTTTTACTTATAAGTTGGAAGAAATTAGTTGTAGACACCTACTACAGTCTCCAGATCAATTGTCACCGGTTTAGTTTTTGGGAAATATCCAACTGGCTGTGGGAAATGACGGTCAAGATGTAGATCGATTTTAAAACTTGGGAATTTCGCACTACTTAACAAACATGATAGACGGGATCAAGTAAATGAGTTTTGTATACTGGCATTTTGTTGCAAGTCGAATATTGGCAGAGATATGGAGTGTTAAAAATACTGTATAAAAGAAATTGATGACGCCTATATCAGTCTCATTAAAAATAAATAGGAATTACTTAAAACAACAGTGGAATCTAATATTCATTGAGCAAAATTTTGGGGGAGAAAAATGAGGCCCCTTGCGACGATGCAACTGGGATTTCGAATGCGGAAGGACTCGTTTGGGTTCCTTCCAACCATAAAATTAGTGAATTTATCGACTAGGGGTCACGCTGAATTTGCCCTCAAATTGAGCATCGCATATTGCCCCCAAACGTACTGTAGTATCTCATCATTGTCTCTTGGCTGTCATTGTTACACAGATCGTAGTCGCGAAGCGAGGTGGATCATCATCATCAGTGGTAAGGTCCGCAGTGCGTCCTCCAAATGGGAAGATGAATCATCTGTTCACTCGCTGCAGAAAAAAAACGATTTCAGACTGAGGCTTCTCAAGATTCACAGCCACAGATAGCAGCGAGTTGTCTCCCATGCAAGGGCAATGAAAGCGCGATAAAAAGAGAAAGGCAAGAATAATGAAAACAAAGGAGACCAAGATTCTTTTTGGGGTCTTGTTGTAAATCAATTTTCTTTAGTACGAAGGTAAGACGGCTGAAACTCGTATTTTGACAAAATTGTGCATGATAAAGTATGAGCAAGGGAATGACATTTAGGTACGAGTTATTACTTGCGATTCTTTCCCGTCTCCCGAGCTCAGCCCAGTCGACAAAAAAAGTTAGAAAAAGGAATTGGATTTGACGCCTCCAAAGCCCTCGGTGATGGTAGACAAGAGCCCTCGAAGGAGCCGACTAAATGCCTATGGCCACTGATCCAATCACTTTACACGAACTCTCGTCGAGCAGTCTGGGTACACCGACAATAATCCATTGGTACACTGACAAAGTCGTCGACCGAACCATCCAACAACCGCGCTTGCTCCGTTGCAATACCTACATCAGGAAAAGAATGGATGCACATTCCAATCACGAAGATGAATTGCCATCTCGGTCCGCAGATGGATCCGCCTCGTCGTCTCGAGGGGAGGATACCGCTGCGGCAACACCGCCTGAAAATTCACCCGGCGATGGGGATGCGGTTAACCAACCCCATGAGAACATTAAGCAGCAAGACGATGATGAAAATGAAGTCGTCGCGGGGGATGATAATGACGCCGGCGAGGATGTCGGATTCGGACCCCCGCCTGCATTCCCCTCATCGAATAAGGCACTGGGTAAACGCAAACACACAGTCCTCGAGGTGTCGTCAGCACCTGCTACTGATGCCAAGCTGCAAGACGACAGTAGTGAAGACGATGCCGCCAAGAGCAGCGGTACTGGCAACACAAGCAGCAGCAATAGGAATAAACAATCTCAGATGATCCATCGGATGAAGACAACCGAGACGACGGAGGAAGAAACGACGAATGATTGTACCTTGGGCAATATCACCATGAACAAGTCAGGCGATGAATACTACGATGCCATGCTCCTTGCATCATTGTCTGACCTAGGCGAACTTTCCCCTCTCAAGGCTGGAAGTTTGACGGCAAGGAGTCCAACGGATGAAACTCAAGACGATATTGGTAGTTCCAAGTCGACCACCACTGCGCAGACACCCTCCGTGGCACCCACGCCGACACAATCCAATGTCAATCCAAACATTATGATCAATACGCCGTATGCATTAGTGCCCAAGTCTGGACCACTCTACACTACACCCAATAGCAAACAGAGGATTGCTACTTCTTCTACTGTCGGTGTCGCTAATAATTCACAACACTCACCTGATAGACGTGATCCCAAGGCGATAACTCCCAGGAGTGCTGAGGGTAGAGGACCACTACCCGAGGGGATGATGTATGGCGGTCGTAGTGGACCCCCTCCACATCATTATCAGTACCAAGGATATCATCATCATCCAAGCTATCCACCACCACATCATTCTCAACACTATCCACCACCTCACGCTTCTGCTGCTGGTCCACCTCCACCGCATCATGGACATCCTCCACCACCATCTGGAGCATACCCACCCTACCACCACCCTCATGGATACTATGGATCACCACCCTACCCTCCTCCTCATGGATACCACCACGGAGGAGCACCATCCTACGCCCCCCCTCCACCTCCACCACCACCTTCTGCAGGACCGTATCGTCCACGTCAGCAAGCTCTTCCTCCTCCTCCTGGAGCTAATCCTGAGATTCCTGAGCCAATACTTTCGAGGACTCGATCACAAGTAGTTCCCGAGGAAGGTAGTGGTGAGGCCACGGGTGGTACTGATAAAAGCAGTAGCAAAAGCATCAGCAGTAGCAGTGCTACTCAGGGCATGCCACCAGCACCACCACCACCAGGGCATTATACACTATTAGAGTCATCAAGCTATATCAGTGTTGATGATGGTTCACCTCCTCGTAAATCTATGTCGGCAACCAATCGTGGTGGCAGTGGTGTGTCGGATGTAGCAGGTCAAGCGGCGAAAGAGTATTCTACATTACCATCGGCATTTACTCCACCCCGTGGTGGAGCACGAACTAAAAGTTATCATTTTGACCCATACCATCAGACAAGTGCCTACCCACCACCACCAGACTATTACGGTGGCCCACCACCGTATGCACCTCCTCCACCGGTGTATGACCCCTACGCGCCCTACGACTACTCCACTGTCGTACAGCCCAATGTGAATAGTGGTGATGTTGTCCGTGCCTCGGTGAGTGATGAACCGGTGGAACCGAACTATCGTGGTGGTGTACCACCTCCGCCGCCAATGGCCAATGGTAGTAGTGGTGGGAGTAACAATAATCATCAACATCAACAATTCCGTAAGGGAGGTCGGAGTATTCATTCCGAGCCTGTGATATTACGTAAAAAGTTTTCATGGCGGAATTACCCCGAGCTAGAAGAATTCCTAATTGCCAATCGATCAGAATATTTGCGACACTCCGCATTGAATTACACAGCCGAGCAAAAACATTTTAATAATCGATTAACAGAAGGATTGTTGGAGGTTGCAGCACGGATGAATTATGTGTTTGATGAATCATGCTTTAACTTTGTGGCGGTCAGGGATCGTATTCGGTGTTATTATAAAAGCTTTGTCCAAAGCTCAAAGAAGCGTGGTATTGTTGTGGGATTCCCACAAAATCAGGGTGAGGAGGAGATGAAGGAGAATCAACATCACGAGGGTACTATCAATGATTATCATTATGGCGTGTCAGGTTAGGGCGTGAATGCATGCTTATGTTGTACACACGTGCATCATGCTATTAGGAATCTATTCCCTTCATGTATATTGTATATTTGGATCCAATATTACAGCACTTTTTGTGCTCTTCATAATGTCAATTTGTTGTTATAGGTATTTCTAAACATTATAAACTAGGTTGGTTTCTATTGAACAAACAATTTTCCGATATTGAATATCACCTGCAGAATCGCTAGAGAAGGAATATGACAGGAATAACATCAAGAAGATTGAATTACATTCTTGAGCATCTGACAAAGATTTTGTCAATGGGAACGCGATACTTAAGAGCCACAAGCCAAAACAATACTCGTCGTTGGGAAGGAATGAACCAAATCTTACATCTGGGAAGCCTGCTTTTCCTATATGTAGACAATGGAGCATTCCCATTTGCAACACGAGAGGAGATGACTCAAGGAGTGACAGTAATATTTGACCAATTTGCTAGATTCAGACTTGAAATGCAGCTTGGATACAAGAAAGATGGGAAGATCCAAACATCGAAGACAGAGTGTGTTTTTTTTTCACCCCCACAATAGTTTAATAAGATGGAAGATACCGCTACATTGGAGAATGGAACTGAAACTCAAGCAGAGATGACGATAGCCAGCAAACAACCAACAGAGAGTGACGAGGCAGGCAAAGATGTCAAGGGAGGATGCATGCTACAACAGAATTGATGAGACACAACTGACCAATGTGAAAGGCGGATTCATGACATGCACCAAGCACTTCAAGTACCTTGGATCCCATATATCTTACAGCCTCCAAGACGAATATGACATCAAGTCCCGCATCGCAGCAGCCACTAAAGCGTTTGGAGCACTAACCAAATTCTGGTACAACCGGCATGTTGACACCTGTAGCAAATATCTCATTGTCTGAGCCATTTGAATGAACTTACTCTTATGGGGATGCAAAGCATGGTCCATACGGAAATCGCTACTGATGAAACTTGAAGTGTTCCTCACTCGAAATATCCGTTACATCCTAAAAATATCTATGTTTCAAGTCAAGAGAGAAAGAATAACAAACGATCAAGTCAGAAAACGATTCTATGACATACCATGTGTAGAGAATATGATCGCAGCAAGGCTATTATCATTCATTGGGAAAGCTGTACGAGATCCTTGCCCACTTCGACCTACAAAACTAATGCTGACTACATGCTGCAACAACAACAGGAAGAGAGGACGACCATACACTACAAATAAAGACACCATCGTCAACTGTCTCGTACTACTATTTGAACGTGTCCCTGAAGTAGCCATAGACCAGA
>Ga0247843_1001789_pt1 | contig 41737 bp, 31 predicted proteins | sample LaCruzMarch2017__FD_192420 | JGI IMG/M metagenome (GOLD analysis project Ga0247843, IMG submission 192420) | Freshwater microbial communities from meromictic Lake La Cruz, Castile-La Mancha, Spain - LaCruzMarch2017_8m | ecosystem: Environmental > Aquatic > Freshwater > Lake | place: Spain...
CGGAATTTAAAAATAGTTCGCAAGTATTTTGAGAGAGCAGTTACCTCTGCTCTCTTCTTTTTTTATCCTCTATAAATTCCAATTTATTATCAAGTGTTTCATTCCGAAATTAAGTGAACGGCATTGTTTTATAATCATAATTCCGGAATAAAACTGTTCACTACTTCCCGCGAAACCAAAGGCTACTTGAGGATCAAGCGAGGTGGATGTATAGGCCTTTTGTAACCAGAGTCCTTGTTCTGGAATTGTCTGATCAAAAAATTTTGCATCACCCCTAATTCCTCGAAATGCTAATCCTCTAGCCCAAGGCATAAGTGGGAGCGCCTTCAAAATTTGTTCGTTGAACTGACTTTCCACTTTCGTGAATGCTTTACCATTTCGATATTTGTCGTTGATGTCTTGCCAGCTCGGACCAGTATCGGCGTCACTCTCCCCAGAATCGCCGACGTAGTTTGAAATCCCTTGAGCCACTACAGGAAAATATCTCTTAAAATTCTTTTGAGCATCTGGACTTTTCGAATCGATCTTCAATTTCTCATAGAGTCGAGTTGAATATGCGTTTAATAATTTATTTAATTCGTCACTTTTCTGATAGTCCTCTAAATGCTGGGCTATGTTTTTTGGTACTTTGCCACCTTGTTCGAAGGTGCCACTCGTCATCGCCATGAGTTTTTTACTAGCCTCTGTTGCGAACTCGTCTGTATTAAGATAGGCCTCAATAGAGGCGCTCTTTTTATCACTGGCCGGATCTCGATCGACCTGAGATTCAACCACATGTTGATTGTGTGAACAGCCCACGCCGGCAAGTGCCAGCAACAAGACAAAACCCAAAAAGTATTTTTGTTTTTTCATAGTTCAAGCAGAGCACAGCCAAAAAACAATCTCAAGAAGAGCGCTTGTCTTTTGCGGTCCTTCAGGGCTTTAGCCAAGGGGCCAAGCAATCAAGAGCGAAGTAGTAATATACATGTCGCGAACATAAACTCTGCAGCTAAAGCTCTATCTAAAAATGCGAGAAATTTACTGGTTCAAAGAAGCCTTCCATCGATTGCATCGAACAAAGGGTATCGGTCGGAGCGAAATCTAGTTTTTTGAAGGGGGCGGTCCACAGGGAACACGAGCCGCATCTTCTTTTGAATCGGGGACCGCTTGGAAGCGGATATTCGAAGCGAGCCAGTTGCCATCCGCTTCGGCAAGGATATGACCGATGGGGTAGACGACGCAGCCACCACCTCGCTCAGGATAAACTAAAATCGAGATCTCCGCACAACGAGTGCCTATCGAGTCGCACTCTGGATAGCGGACAGAAATATTAGCAGTGCTAATGCGTAAGCCTTCTGTACCTTTCGGAAGATGGGTGCGAGCAATCGCCAGGACTTTCGGAAACTCAACTTGAGTAAATACACTCCCAATTGCGGGGTGGATCTGGTTTTCCTCAGAATAATTCCCGGCAAATGAACAAACGGAAAAAAAGAGAAGATACAGGGAAACAACTATTTTCATTTGGCTTCCTCCTATGGACTAGCTTATTGAAACTTGTAGAAATTAAATTCTAGTGAGACGCCACTGATCGAACAACATGGAGGAGCTTGATCTGGACCAAAACCAAATCTTTCTTTGGCGCTCAGCCCCTCTGGCGAAGTCATCGAAATCTTGCAAGAAAGAGCGGTGCATGGAAAAAGCTTGCGGTTGTCTATCGGCGCATTGCGGTCTCTTTGCGGTGTCGATTAGGGGTGGGGGTTCGGCAAGGTCTCCGTCAAAACTGCAGTCTTCCAAAAACAAAAAGACCCACGTTTTTTACCGAGGGTCTTTGGTTCGAATACTTGTTTAATTGGTCGGCGCGACTGGATTTGAACCAGCGACCCCTTGCACCCCAAGCAAGTGCTCTACCAAGCTGAGCCACGCGCCGACTCGCCGACGATACGGCGAACGCACACCTTATCGAATGTGAAACTAAATATCAAACTGAAGGCCGAGAATTCAAAGTAAGATGCTCGGCACATCGACATCTGCGCCGCGCCGAGTCCCGAAATGTTAGGAGGTGCCTTTTGGTTAGCGGAAGAAGCCGCGAAGCAACTTCTATCGGAAAAGGCTGCGCATTTTGCGGATTTCGAGAGCGAGATCTTCGAGGCGCTCATGGACTCCGTCGATGCGCTGATTGACTTGAGACCAATCTTTTTCCTTACGGATGTGTGCTTTGAGTTCTTTCATCGCCGAACGTGCACCCTCAATTGAAAAGCGATCACGATGCAAAAGTTTGCGAATCAAGTAGGCGTTTTCGACATCGCGTTTGGTGTAATAGCGCTGGTTATTCGCGGCTTTTTTGGGCCTCAGCACATCAAATTCAGTCTCCCAATACCGGAGGACATACTGTTTGATTCCCAGCATGTCGGCCACGTCGCCGATTTTGAAACCCATTTTATCGGGAATGGTGTTCAGCTCTTCAAGCAAAGTCTCATCGCAAAGCGCTGCAGGTAAATTATAGGCACTTTGGTTTCTTAAAAGCGAAGCCTGCATAATTGGAGCAGCTTCGGAAACAACACCTTCGTAAATCGTTTTCTGCATGACTTCTTCTGCGAAGTTGTCGTCGAGAGTGATTTCGGGTTCTAGAGCTATCGCCTCAATTGTCGATTCAATCGCAGGCTCAATCGTTGTCGTCATCATCCTCATCCTTATCTACGAGATGTTGATACTCTTCGCCATTCAACATGGCTTTAAGCACCTGACTGGGGCGAAAAGTCAGAACCCTTCGAGCACTGATTTTGATTTGCTCTCCGGTCTGTGGGTTTCGGCCAACGCGTTCGTTTTTCCCACGCACAACGAAATTGCCAAATCCTGAGATTTTGACTTTCTCCCCGTTCGTGAGCACTCCCTTAAGAGTGTCAAAAACCATCTCTACCAACTCTGAAGCTTCTTTTTTTGAAAAGCCGATCTTCGAGTAGACTTTCTCCACGATATCCGCCTTGGTCATCGTAGATTTTCCAATGTTGTGTCCGGCCATGGAGCGGTCCCTCCTGAACTCCTTGAACCTCTTCAGGCTGACGGTTTTCATTGGTCAGATCAAGGAGTTATCGGAGCTGCGCCGAAAATTTATCACGCAGGACCGAGAGAATGCGCTCCATTGCGCCATTCACTTCCTCATCGCGTAGCGTTGTTTCCTTGCCTTGGAACTTTAGTCGTAGTCCCAGGGCTTTCGTATGGTCTGGAATTTTGTCCCCTTGGTACAAATCAAAAACTTCAATTCCAGAAAGAAAGGCCTCACCTAAAGCGCGCACTTCTTTCACCATCGCACCCGCAGAAACTCGAGTCTGCACAACGAGGGACACATCCCGGTCCACACTCGGGAAGCGACTGAAAGGTTGATAAGAGCGCAAGCTCAGAGACAGAAAATCCAAACCTTCCAAACGAATTTCCGCAAGCGCTGCAGACACTCGAATTTTTGAATCAGCTAAAAGCACAGGATGAATGGCTCCAAAAAATCCGATTTTCTGAGTGCCAAAACTAATTTCACCAGTCTGCCCTGAATGCAGAAAACTGAGAGCTCGATTCACTGGTAAATTATCCATCGAGACGGCAGCCACTCCGGCCAAAGGAGCCAGAATTTCTTCCAAGATTTTTTTCAGTTCAAACACGAGAGGATATTCAGGATGACTCCACAAATTCTGTGGTTGCCCCCAAGCCAAAAGCGAAAGTCTCCACTGTTCTGTGTAGCCGGATTTTTCTGAATTTCGCGTGACGGGACCAATTTCATAGAGGCGGCCAACTGTGTTGGTTTGACTGTAATTCCTCTGCAAACATTTCCACATACCGTAAGCCAAAGTCGAACGCAGACAATTTTGATCTTCACTCAGAGGATTGATCAAGCCGACGGAAGCTCCATTCATCTCAAGGCCCAGCTCATTGAGGCGAGAACGGTCTCCCAGAAATTGAGCCTCATCTGCACGCCCAACAAAGACTGAATTGACAGCTTCCGAATACCCAAGGGCCCTGAGTTTTGCACCGAGGGCGACCGTCTTTAAGTAGCCAGCGTCATGCTTCGCTGGCTCCATCCGATAAACGGGTAAGGACTCCGGAATTTTTTCATAGCCGTTGAGGCGGGCGTACTCTTCCACGAGATCCATATCCACATCAAGATCTCGGCGAAAAAGAGGCGGAAGAATTTCGAAATTCCCTGCCGCATCTTTTTTCACTTCGCAGCCCAAACGCTGGCAGAAAGATTCAAGATGCTTTTCATCTGCAGCATAGCCCAATCGATCAGTCACAGTCTGAACAGTCAGAGAAATCCATTTGCGCGGAACCGGCTGAGGATAAATATCCACGACTTCTTTTGCGATGGCTCCGCCAGCGATTTGCAAAATCAGTTCGGTCGCCCGGTTCATCGCATCGAGGGTCATCTGAGGATTGACTCCCCTTGAAAAGCGATAGGAAGAATCTGTTTGAATTCCTAGTGCTCGACTGGATTTGCGAACTTGAGAAGGCTCAAAGTAGGCGGACTCTAGAAAAATATTTTGAGTCGAGTCCGTGACTCCGGAATTCAGCCCGCCGATGACACCGGCCAAGGCCACGGGACGATCCCCATCACGAATCACAAGTTCTTCACCCAGAAACTGGTGTTTTTTTCCATCCAATGCTTCGAAGGCTTCACCGGCCTTAGCAAGATTGACGATGATTTTGCGAGATTGGATCTGATCCGCATCAAAGGCATGCAGTGGTTGTCCAAGCTCCATCATTACATAATTGGTGATATCAACCACATTGTTGATTGAACGAAGTCCGACGGTTTCAAGCCGTTTGATCAGCCAATCGGGACTGGCAGCAATGCGCACCCCGTGAATCATTCGGCCACAGTATCTTGGGCAAGCACCTGTTGCTGCCACATCCACGGTGATGGTGCTGGCTGCCGCAGTTTCACTCACTGCCACAAGTGGTTTCAAAACTTTCAAAGGCCGCTCCAGCAAGCATGAAATTTCACGAGCCAAACCATAGTGACTGAGGCAATCGGCCCGATTTGGCGTCACTTTAAGCTCCATGGTCACGTCATCAAGACCCGCATATTTTGCGAAAGCAGTTCCAATGGGAGCATCTGCTGGAAGAATGCGAATGCCTGCTGATTTTTCGCCATCAGTATCAGTGGCGATTCCGAGTTCTTCATTCGAACAAAGCATCCCCGCGGATTCAACCCCGCGCACCTGCGCAGTCACAATCTTCATTCCATTCGGTAAATGCGCCCCTGGCAAAGCCACGACCACACGATCATTGGCCTTATGATTCTGCGCCCCGCAGACGATGCGATGAAGGACTCCCTCCCCCGTTGTCACTTGGCAAACGGAAAGGCGGTCGCTTCCAGGATGGGTTTCTTTACTTAAAATCAAACCAGTCACTACATGTTGATACTGTGTGCGGCCATCTTTGATCTCTTCGACCTCAAGACCTCCGCGAGTCAGAGCTTCAGCAAGCACCTCAGGCTTATCGAAAAATTCAGCCACTTCAACAAAATCGGCCAACCATTTTAAACTGACTTTCATAATTCTACCTTCACTGGAAAATGAGTAATTTGCCTAAGGAAATTGACTGAGGAACCGCAGATCATTTTCAGGCATCAAGCGAATATCATCGATTCCAAATTTGATAATTCCCATGCGCTCGATCCCAAAGCCAAAAGCGAAGCCCGTCCATTTCGGATAATCCACATTGCAGGCCTGAAAAACTTTGGGATTGATCAATCCACAACCGCCGATTTCGATCCAGCCACTGTGTTTGCAAAGCGCACAGCCCCGACCCTTACAAATTGGACAAGTGCAATCCACTTCTGCGGAAGGCTCCGTAAAGGGAAAAAAACTGGGGCGAAATCGAACTTTCAAACCAGAACCAAAAAACTCACGCACAAAAAATTGGATCGTGCCTTTCAGATCCGCCATCGAAACTTTTTCGTCGACACACATTCCTTCGATCTGATGAAAATGCGGCAAGTGCGACACATCGCTGTCACAGCGAAACACCGCACCGGTGCCTAAAATTCGAAGTGGAGGTTTTTCCTTTTCCAAACAGTGAATTTGAATGGGACTAGTATGAGTCCTCATCACGTGATTGGAATCCACAAAGAAAGTATCTTGCATATCCCGGGCGGGATGATCCTTTGGCATATTGAGGGCTTCGAAATTGTAAAAATCCGATTCGATCTGAGGCCCCATTCGCAGGGAATATCCAAGACGCGCAAGAATTCGCACGATCTCCTGCGTGACAAGTCCTACAGGATGCTGCCGACCTGGAGTCATCCCCGCTCCGGGAAGGGTGAGATCGAGAGTCTCACGCGCCATCTGGTCATGGATTTCTTGGGATTTTAAATCTGATTCCGCTAGAGCATAGGCAGATTCGAGGGCCTCTTTGACTTCGTTGACCACTTTCCCAAAGACTGGACGGTCTTCTTTGGACAGAGTCGCCATGACCTTCATAGTCTCAGTCAAAAGCCCGCTTTTTCCCATGTACTTTACTTTTTCCTCGTAAAGATCCTTGGAAGTTGCGGCCTTTTTGAAATCAGCCAGTGCTGAATCTTTGAGGCGATGAAGCTGTTCTTGAGCCTGAGCGAAAGGTTGCGCTTGAGAATTTTGAGATGTAGACATAGTGGCTAACTATAGACGACCCGATTTCAAAGTCCAGCCAGTCAGAGGTAATGCAGTGGCCCATAAGAATCCCCAAAACATTTCGCCAATGCAATCACGCCAAAAGAATAACCAAAAATCAAAACCAAAATCGAACCCAAAGGGAGCCCCCCAGGCACTCCCGCCGAAAGCTGATTCTGGCGGCAAAAAAAGCCGACTCCCATTGGTGGCAGCAAGTCTGAACGATCATAAAAAGCCGGCTCAAATTTTTACTCTCCAAGAAGCCAACGACCGTCTTTATGATCTCTTCCGCAACCATGATATGGAGCATATCACGCACGAACAGCGTCTGAAATTGGCGCAGTTTTATGTGCTTTTGATGGAAACACAAAAAGTTCACAATTTCACTCGACTGGTCACTTTTCGAGACATCGCAATCAAGCATTTTATCGATTGCTTGATTGTGCCCAAGCTGACTCAATTGCAGTTCCCACTTTTAGATGTCGGCACCGGTCCCGGTTTTCCTGGCATTCCCTTAAAAATTCTTTTACCAGACGAGCGAATTATTCTGGCCGAGGGAGTCCAAAAGCGTGTCGAGTTCCTGAAACAGGCTCGTGAAACCTTGGCGCTTCCGAAACTCGATATCATCGGGAAAAACATCCTCACCGGTTTTAGCTATCCAGTGAAAGGCGTGATCACACGGGCGGTAGAGGATGTGCGAAACACTCTTCGCAATGTTGTGGCCAGCGTTGAACTTGGCGGAAAAGTTTTTTTAATGAAAGGCCCCAACGTCGGTCCAGAAATGGATGTGGCAAAAAATGAAATGGGCGAATTTTACAGGCTTGATAAAGACATTGAATACAAATTACCTCACAGCCCCCACCTGCGACGACTGCTGGTGTACGAAAAAATTAAGTCTCCCAGTCTTGAGTGGCTCGATCAATGGGCGGAAAAAGAATGAGTCGAATGATCGAACTTTCCAGTCGCGAGAACGACCAGTTCAAATGGCTGAAGAGCCTTAATTCCTCGAAAGGAATCAAGACAGAAAATGCCTGTCTAGTGCCGGGACGAAAAATCATTGAAGATTTGATGCTCAAAAACAGTCGACACAATTTACTGGCGGAAGTTGTATTAGGGGACACTGAGCCCATGACTTTGGCTCCAAAAATTTATCGGCTTAAACCAGAGCTTTTCCGCGAAGTGAATGAAGTGGGAAGCGCTGGCCCTCTTCTTGTGGTGCAAACCAATCCTTTGGAGAAATGGACACCCAGCCCAAACTCAAGCAAGAGCCCGAGCACAAGCTCAGGGCTCGCGGGTGATCTTGCAGCCGAGGGCCTAACAATTGTTTTGCCTTTGGGTGATCCCAACAATTTAGGAGCAGCCATTCGAAGCTCACTCGCCTTTGGCGCCCGAGAAATTGTTTTGACCGAAGAAGCCGCTCATCCCTATTTGCCGAAAAGTATCAAGTCTTCGGCTGGCGCTAGCCTGATGACTGAGTTGTCGCGCGGCCCGGCTCTAAAATCCTTGCTTGTGGAGCTCAAGAACGCCGGCTACAAAATTTTGGGCCTCGATATGAATGGAACAGATCTCGCATCTTTTCACTGGCCTCGTGAAAGAACAGCCCTGGTTGTCGGCGAAGAAGGAATGGGCTTGCCTCACTTTGCCGATCTTCAGAAATTGAGCATTCCTATTTCGAAAATTGAATCATTGAATGCAATGGCCGCCTTGAGTGTGGCACTTTATGACTATCACCTAAAAACTAAGTGAGAATTCAAATATGATCCATTTATCCAATCTGACTAAGCAGTATGGCCCCAGAATACTTTACCGGGAGGCTTCGTTTCAAATTAATGCCGGCGAAAAAGTTGGCTTGGTCGGCCCCAATGGTGCGGGAAAGACCACTCTGTTTCGCTTGATCGCAGGGGAAGAATCTTTGGAAGAGGGCCACTATTCCAAACCCGATAAATTGGTGATCGGATATTTCTCTCAGAACATCGAAGAAATGAAGGGCAATACCGTCCTCGAAGAAGTGAAATCCACTTTCAAAGAATTTCCTCGCATTCAAAAACGACTGTCTGAATTGGATGTACTTTTAGCAAGTGACCTTGATGCGGATCGTATGACTGCTGTCCTAGAAGAATATGGAGAACTGCAGGCGCAGTTCGAAGCTCTGGGCGGCTATGATTTGGAATCGCGGGCGGCAGAAATCCTTTCGGGTCTTGGCTTTTCTTTGGAGGCTCAACAGTTTCCGACTGAAACTTTCAGCGGTGGATGGAAGATGCGGATTGCTCTGGCGAAAATGCTGCTCTTGAATCCAGATCTATTGCTTTTGGATGAGCCCACCAACCATCTGGATCTCGAAAGCATAGTCTGGCTGGAGGAATGGATCCAGAATTTCAAAGGCTCTGTCTTTATGACCAGCCATGATCGGGACTTTATGAATCGACTGGTTGGAAAAATTGTCGAAGTCGCACATAAAACAATTACGACTTATTCTGGAAACTACGATTTTTACGAGCGAGAAAAAAGTCTTCGCTTGGAGCAATTGATTGCCTCCGCCAAAAGGCAAGAAGACATGCTGGCAAAGGAGAAAGAATTCATCGCTCGCTTTGCCGCCCGCGCCTCTCACGCGGCTCAGGTGCAGTCGCGGGTGAAGAAACTTGAAAAAATTGACATCATTGAAATTCCCGAAGAGGAAAAAGAAGTTCAATTTGCCTGGCCAACTCCGCCTCGTGGGGGCGATGAAGTGGTCAAAATCGTCGATCTCAAGAAAGTTTGGAAAACCCCGAACGGCGCTGAGAAATTGGTTTTCGAGGGCGCAAATGCCTTGGTCAAACGTTTGGACCGAGTCGCCGTCGTTGGCGTCAATGGGGCTGGCAAATCAACCCTTATGAAAATCATCGCTGGCGACACCGAATCCACTGCGGGTGTTTGCCAAGTGGGATCGAGTGTTGAAGTTGGCTACTTTTCTCAGAATTCCCTCGATGTTTTAAATCCGAACCTAACCATTTTCGAAGAAGTTCATTCTCGCGTTCCGACCAGCACCGTAGGTTATGTGAAAAACCTATTGGGCGCACTGAAGTTTTCAGGTGAAGATAGCGATAAAAAGATCTCAATACTTTCTGGAGGTGAGAAAAGCCGCGTGGTGCTTGCGACCATTCTTTCCCGCCCTGTGAATTTACTTGTATTGGACGAGCCCACGAATCATTTAGATATCGTCTCACGCCAAGTTTTACTGGATGCGATCAAGAGCTTTCCCGGAACCGTGATGATCGTCAGCCATGATCGCTACTTTTTGCGTGCGATCACCACCAAAGTTTTTGAATTGGACAAGCAGCATCTGCGAGTCTTTGACCGCACTTGGGATGAGTATCTTGCGGTGGAATACCGAAAAAGTCAGTAGCCATCACGAACTTCAAAAGCACAGAGAGCAGTTTGCCAAGAACTCCTTTTCGGCCTCACAGTTATTCAGCTTTACTCATATAATATAATAGTAAAAGCTTTTCCTCCGCAAATGTGAGGCCCCTCGATTCGCCAAAAACAACCCAAGATTGTCCCCTGTCAAAACACTCGACAGGTAAAAATGACTCGGTCTCAATCTGAGCCAGTCCCGTCCCAATTTGAAACGGCACTGAAGTTGAAAAGAGTCCTGCTGTCCAGTTGTTTTTGAGTTCAACGAAATCGGCTTTCTAGAGATAAGGCCGAGAAAAGGGAAAGGCATTCCAAATGATGATCAAAACCAAAGCCTCGCAGGCCAAAAATTTGAAGTCTCGTCTCAGTAAAACACTCAGTCAAACACTGAGTAAAACATTGTGTAAAACATTGTGTAAAACACTGAGCATTGGCTTATTTCTCAGCGTCCAAAGCTTCGGATTGCTGGCGCCCCTCAGTGCCCAAGCGGAAGAAATTTCCTCGGCTGCACGCCTCCGAAAAATCAGCTTACAAATTCGAGGATTGCTACCCTCCGACCAAGAATATGCAGAGCTTAAAAACACCGGCAAAGAAAAACTGGAAACTTTCTATAAAGATAAAGCCACCGAATATTCCAAATCAACTTGGGCCGAAACTAAATTTATGGAGCGAGTCTTCGAGGACCTGCGTCTTGATGTTCCTTCGACGGTGATGGATCAACAAAACAACTATAATAGCAACAATGGTGGAGCCACAAACATGATGGAGGCTGTCAAGTCGGCTGGTGACCTGACTCCTCGCCTCAAGCCTCGCACGATCGAATTGTATAACACTTTAATGAATTCAGGTCGATTGGCGCTGAAGACTGGCAATCTGGATCAGCTCTATTTGTCTGATTTTTTCGTAGAAGTGAGCACCATTTTTGCGCTCAGTTCTTCGGCGAATGATGTAGCTCGTAGCCAAAAAATGCAAATGTTTCTGAATCAAGCGAAAGAAGTTGGTCACAAATTAGATTCAGTGGCTTCCATCGAAGCAGCCCTTTTGGACTTTAAAGCCAATCCGGCTAAATATAAAGATCCGACACAAGAGCTTCTCAAACTGACTGAAATAGAGATTCTGAAAGTGATACAAGTAATTATCCAGACTTCTATAACATCGGAGGCGACTCAAAAGGGTATAACCGAATACTATGGCAATGCTCCAAAAGGAACGGAAACCCCGGGTGCAATTTTCGCAAGATATCTCACTGAAATTTTGAATAAAATCACTAGTGCAGATGTGCAGAATTCAGATCCAGTCGTGGCTCTGGCTGCAGCTTCAAAAATGAACGAAGATCTTCAGGTTTTCTATAGCTACCTTAGATCAAGCTACGGCGGCGGAGGAAACAATTCGCTTCAGCTTGAATTTCAAGTCGATGTGCCACCTCCTCCATCACAGAAGTCACAACAAAAGAAATCACAAACTCAGCCTCGCGGTTCAAAGCAATGGGCCAACCTCACTTTGAGGAACCTGAACTATCCAAAACTTTCCTGCATTATGAAAGCCCTTTCGGAAAAAACAAAGAATCCAAATGTTCCTTTGGCCAGGGGCTGCATATTTCCAGATCCCAGCATAGGTAAAGCCCTGGATCAGTTTCCAAAAATTGCTAGCTTAATCATAGCCCGAGCCAATGCCTATTCGCGCTATGGAGATACCACGAGCTTAAAGATTCCTAACTTCGATGAAGGCGCAGCAAGTTCTCTCGCTCTGGAACTCATGCTTCAAAATTCTAAGAAAATTTCCAGCCTTGCAGCCCAGGTCAATAATGCAGGTCCGCGCCCCAACGTTACATCCTTCTACAGCCTTGACGAAGTGAATCAGCGCTATATGAAAACGAAATTTAGTAAATCAGCCTCGTTTTTCAGAATCTTCTTCTGCGATGAAATGCGGCCTGTGGCCCTGGTCGATCAATCGACAAAAAGCTTAAAAGCACTTCAAGGCCTAAAATTCGATGGCACTTCAGTCGGTCCCAGCACTGTTCCGAAAGAGTCAGAGGATGACCACGTGAAGGCAGACTGCGCAGCTTGCCATAGAAAATTGGATCCGGTTCAGTTGCTGTTTGGAATCAATAATAAAAAAGCCGCGGCCGACCAGCCCTTTGAGCTGGTCTATGACGATGACACCGGAAAAGAGCACCGAGTGAAAGTAGCTAAACCCGCAGACCTGCTTCCCATCGTGGGCAAACAGGAACAGTACCTTGCCTGCCAAACTTCAAAATTTTGGAAGTGGATGATCGGCGAAGACATGCCTTTGTCTCCGGAAGACCGACAAGCATTGATGACAAAATTTGAGGAGCTTGGCCGCGATCCAAAATCATTTATGGTTCACTTAACGACCTTGCCACAGTTTTACAAGGATGATGCTCTGACTTTGCCCCCCAATTTTAGCAGCGTGCGCCCTATCCTTAGTCGCTGTAACAGTTGTCATTCCACCGTCGACACTTCGATCATTCCCTCCTTCACAAAACTGCCAATCTCAATGTTGGCCAGTAAGACGGATCGGGATGCCCAACTGGCAGAACACGAAGAGACCATGAAGTTCATTGTGAAATACACGGATCTTCCGAACAACGGAAAAGTGGTCAAAATGCCACCTCCAAAAGCGGGCTGGAAACTCTCAGAAACAGAAAGAAATGCTCTGGCTCGTTGGATTTATCATGGAGGCCTTGACGACAACAACCAGCGCACACTATCCAAGGAATTTGTCGACAAATTTCTTAAAAGCGCCGACAGCGATGTGATGAAGGCGGCTGAAGCACCTTCAGAAGTCAAAGCTACTTTCCGCCCGACTTGGAAACGCTTTTTGGAAAACTCTGATCTTCGAAAAGTACTGATGCAAAAATTGCCCATCGAACTTTCCAATTGCAGATACCAAATGGACGAAGACAAGGCCAGCCTTGGCGTAAAAGATAAACTTACGGGACTTCCAGTGTCAGACACCGTGAATCAAGCTTTCCGAGAAGCCTACTCGAAGTGCATCGTAGCTACGCTCAGCTATGTCAAACAGACAATTGCAGCTACAGGCATAAGTTCCTATCGTTCTGATCTTTTGAGATTGTTGGGCCTCGATGCTTTGGTAAAAGCTAGTGCTGACCTCGGCAAACTCAATACGGAATGGCAGACCTTGGCTGAAAATGATAAGCAAGAAATCATTGCACGCATTAAGAGTTACTATTTGGGCACCGAAGTTTATAGCAGCACTGACATGAATCGTTTCGATCAAGTGATGCAACTCGGTCTTGGAAACTATCTCCAAAGAAAAGCCAATGCACGAACCTTAGATGTGGCTTTGATTGCAGTCTACTTGACCCTGAATGATGACAAATTTTTGAGTTACTAATTTTTAAAGTTGCAGGAGTGACAAACTATGAAAATGAATCGACGAGACCTTCTTAAAATTTCTCTTGGATCCGCTAGCTATGCGATGCTTGCTCAAACCCTACCGAGCTTCGCATTCGCTCAGACCATGAGCAAAAATGGGATGCCCAATTTGCTGCTGCAGTTACGAGTGAATGGTGGCTGGGATACTCCGATGGCGATGGACTCACATGATCTGGAGCTTCTGAAAAAGAGAGGCATTGATCAAAGTGACTACGCCTATCAAGCGGCCCGTGCTCCCATACAAAAGTACAAACACACAGGCCTGGGAAGCTGCATGAAACCGCTCCTGAAGAATTTGAACGACATCACCATCGTGAATGGAATGATGATGATCTATGAAAATAGTGTTCATGAAACGAATCGTGACTATATGTCGCAGGGAACACTTGATCGGACGGCAGGCTTTGCACCAATTCAGCTTGCAAAGGAACTCAGTAAGTCAAAAACTCACCGCGTGGGTTACAACTTGGAGTATGAAACTTTTGTCAAAGCTGGGCATCCTTCGATTGAGGCACTTTTGACCTTGGGAAAAACCAACAACTCAGGCGACAGTTATGACTTTGATGAAGCCCTCATGGCAAAAGCCAAAGGCGACATGGACCGCCAGGATCAACAGTCCCAAGTCTTGCGCTTGGCTCAGTCTGAAAAGGGGCCTTTGGATCGATTGACTGCAACTCTGCCCAAGATGCTTGAGACTTTTCAGCCTCTTGATACTGAAACGGAACCTTTGGCTCGAGGAATCGCTGGTTTGGCTGCCGGATATTTACAGATGGTTTGCGTGGATGTCATTCGCGACAATGCGCTGGATACTCACTCCAATCATGTGAGCCGCCAAACAGAGAATTTGACTATGGCGATGGCCCGGATAGCAAAAGTCATCGAAGTGCTTAAGGCAACGCCTTATCATCAGCCAGTTGATGGTAAAACCCTGAGCTTATTCGACGTCACTACGGTGATTGTGACTGACGAATTCGCTCGAACGGCATGGGCTGAAGGCGGAAGTGGATCTTCTCACAATCAGAAAAATAATTCCTGCATTCTATTTGGCAGAGGCATCAAAGGCGGACAAGTGCTGGGCAGATCTGAAGTTTTTCCTCGCTCTCAGTCACAGATGGGACGGTCGGAACTTCACGCGATACCTTTTGACTATCGAGCGAACAAAGCTCTTAGCAATGAAGAACTGAAGAACCTCAGCCTAAATCCAAAAGATCTTGGAAAATGCATCGGTGATTCCTGCGTAGACTATATCTATCCAGAAATGATCTGGCGATCCATCGCCAAAATTTTTGGAGTCGAAGAACTTCCTGCGATTGGGAAGGGTTTGTCCCTGGACGCCATCCTAAAAGCTTAAAGCTCCAACTGTTCAGACTCGGCTGTGGGTAGGGCTAAGTGCTCTCGCCCCAGCTGAGTCAGAGTGCGGCCTCGTGCCGTTTTCTGAATCAGACCTTCTTGAAGAAGATAAGGTTCATACATTTCTTCCAAAGTACCCCGGTCTTCGCTGAGGGCCGCCGCCATGGTTTCAATGCCTACGGGACCACCGGCAAATTTTTCACCAATGAGCTGCAAGATCTTTCGATCCATCAGCTCTAGACCAAGAGTGTCCACACCCAGTTGATCTAGGGCTTTGCGCGCAAGTTCCTCTGTGACTTTTCCCTGAGCTAAAACCTGAGCATAGTCTCGCACTCGTCTTAAGAGGCGATTCGCAATCCGAGGCGTTCCCCTTGAGCGCCGAGCAATTTCCCGCAGGCCGCCCTCATCTGCTTCGACTGAAAATATCTGCGTGGAGCGTTTTAAAATCTTTTCCAAAGAAGGCCGATCATAAAACTGCAATCGTTCGACGATTCCGAATCGATCACGAAAAGGTCCATTCAAAAGCCCGGCACGAGTGGTGGCTCCGACTAGTGTGAACGGAGCCAATTGAAATTTCATCGAGCGCGACCCCAAACCTTCGCCAGTCACAATATCGATGTAGTGATCTTCCATCGCCGTATAAATATATTCTTCAACGATGCGAGAGAGCCGGTGAATTTCATCGATAAAAAGCAAAGTATTGGGCCTCAGACTAGTTAAGAGGGCCGCCAGGTCGCCTTTTTTATCCAGTGCCGGTGCCGAGGTCATTTTAAATTCGGCTCCCATTTCCTCAGCAAGAATACGCGCCAAAGTCGTTTTTCCAAGTCCAGGAGGACCACTGAGAAGTACGTGATCTAAAGGTTCACCCCGCATTTTCGCAGCCTGTACAAAGATCGTGAGTTTATCTTTAACAACCTGCTGGCCTGGGAAATCTTCAAACCGCGTTGGACGCAAAAGATTTTCCCAAGCTTTATCGCCCTCCTGCACTACAGGAGAAACTTGGCCATGCACCTGATTTTTATCAAAGCCATCACTTTCAATGATTCGCGCCATAGTTCATTCCCCTAAACGGTTGCAAGTTGCGAGAGAGAGATTTTAATTCCTTCTTCCAATTCCACGGAGGCCGGGAGTTTGTCGACCACTCGGTCCACATCATTTACTTTAAAGCCGAGATTGACCAGAGCAGAGCGGATGTCTCGCTTGGCTCCGCCGGCGAAAGATTCTTGCATTTTGTCCTGGCTGACCAATTTGCCTTTGAGAGTGAGAATCATTTGTTCTGCAGTCTTTTTTCCGAGTTTTGGAATTCGCGAAAGACCTTTGACGTCTTCGGATTCAATCAGTTGAGAAATCTGATGCAAAGTTCCCCCTGATAAAACATTGATCGCAAGCCTGGGGCCCACGCCATTCACTTTTAACAAGTTCAGGAAAAAGTTTTTTTCGTGACTTGTTTCAAAGCCAAAAAGCTGAAAAGCATCTTCACGCACATGGGTGTGAATCCAAAGTCCTACAACATCGCCGCACTCAACACTGGTCAAGAGCCTTAAATGAGTAAGCACTTCATACCCGACACCACCCGCTCGATCCCCATCGGCGCCAGTGAAGAGCAAAATTGAGTCGGGATTCACTTCCATCACTCTTCCGCTAAGATACCCAATCATGTCTGGCCGCCTCTTCAATAAAAAATAAGCTGTCAAAATACCCAAGAAACTTAAGCAAGTCTTTGTGATCTCTGCTTCTCAATTAATTTCTGGCAATGATGATAGGCCAAGGCAAGCGCATCAGACGCGTCAAAATTGACAATTTTCTGGATGTGCAGTTGCTGCAGCAATGCTGCTTGGACCGTGGCTTTGTCGGCACCTCCTCGCCCCGTCACACCTTTCTTCACTTCCCGCGTAGAATACTCGGCAAGCTGAACACCTTTTCGCACGGACTCACAAATCACGACACCCCGGGCGTGGCCCAATTTGAAAGCACTGTCCACGTTTTTGCTGAGGAATACTTTTTCTACGACAACAATATGGGGGGTATAGGTCGCGACAATCTGAGAAATGCTATCACCCAGTCCTAACAATCGAGCCGAAAAGTCAGTCTCGTCCGAAAGCACAATGGTGCCATGATTCATATGGAGAATATTTTCTTGCTGGTTATCGAGCGCCAGCTTTAAGACACCGAAGCCTGTTTTCATCGACCCCGGATCGATTCCCATTACAATTAGTTCCATGGATTCCATTCAAGGTTTGCAAGAGCTTGGGGTCAATGACTATAGTTAAGATAATGAAAGTCATCGATCCTTCAACTCTCGCTCAATATGAAAAAAGTCTGCAAAAGGATCCTAAGTCTAAAATCTTTGCCGCATTGGCAGACGCCTACCGTGAAGTGGGTCAGATCACGAAGGCAGAAGAAGTTGCAAAAAAAGGAATACAAAATCATCCGGCTTATGTCGGTGGTTATGTGGCGCTGGGACGTATTCTGTGCCAGAAGAAAGAGTATGAATCTGCCGTGCCCGTATTACAAAAAGCCGCTGAAATTGCACCCGAGAACATCTTGGCTTATCAGCTTTTGGGACTGTGTTACATTGAACTCAGTCAGCCCAAAGAAGCCTTGAAAGCCCACAAAATGGCACTCTTCCTGAATCCTCTCAGTGAAAAATCTCGGCAAGCTGTAAAAAAATTGGAAATTCTATCGGCAGAGGATTTTGAAAAACCTCTTTTCGATCTGCCGGATACCAACGAGTTTCAGTTTCAAAAGTTAAAGGAGCCCAAGGCAGCTGCGATAGCCCGGGCCAAGGCCAATGTTCAAGTCCCTTCCGCTAAAGCGGGTTCGAATCCTTTCACCAGTGCAGCACTTGAGCGTGAGCTTTCCTTTGTTGATGCATTGATTTTGCGCAACGAACTGCAATTGGCACACAACCACCTGAGCCGCCTTCAGTTTCAAGGATTCAAAGATCCTGGTATCGACGAAAGACTGGAATTAGTGAATTTGGATGAATCCATCGATCCACTGCTGAATTCCTCTGCAGATCGAGAGCCTAGCCATCGTCCGGGTTTTAAAAAGCGGCTAGAAATCGACTCTAAAATCAATCTCCTCAAAGAAGTTTTGAATCAAATTCAAGCCGCTCGAGATGCAAGGATTTGACTCCCTCTAGGACCCAAGTCTAAAGTCTTTCTTTTCGGCTCAGGGGGATTCCATGTACGAAAATGCAGATTTTAAAAAAGGCCTCAAGGTTATGGTTGAAGGTCAGCCCTACACCATTCTTGATTTTCAGCACGTTAAGCCCGGTAAAGGGAATCAGTTCACTCGAACAAAAATGCGCAACCTCTTAACGGGACAAAACCTGGAGCGCACTTTTAAATCTGGTGAACGATTTGAAGTGCCTGATGTGGTGAACAAAGAGATGTCTTTTCTTTATAAAGACGATAATGGCTACAATTTCATGGACAAAGAAAGTTATGAACAGATCGTGATGACCGACACGGACATCGGCGAATCTAAATATTATGTCACTGAAAACTTGACCTGTGTGATTTTGTTTTACAACGAAAGGCCTGTGTCTTGTGATGTCCCAAAAGCGGTCAATTTGAAAGTTGCGCAAACAGACCCTGGAATGAAGGGTGATACTGTGACTGGCGCGACGAAGGCAGCAACTCTGGAGACTGGACTTGTCGTGAAAGTGCCACTTCATATCAATGAAGGCGACTTGCTTCGCATTGATACTGAATCAGGTGCTTACGTCGAGCGCGTCAGTAAATAAGACGGAAAGTAGAACCTCGCTTACAAATCAGGTCCCCTCAGAGGTCTTAACGCACATCATTAAGTCTGCTTATCGATTAGACTTTCTGAGAAAATCCTTCTGTGGCAGCTGAACTCGAAAAAATTCCTAAATCTGCAGGCATCGGAGCCATCGGCTTCGAACGTAGTATCCAATCTTTGTTGCTAAAGTTTGGTAAAGACCTTGAGAAGGTCACAGCTGAACTCACAGCCATAATTGCGAACAAAGCTCCTGGCTCCTTGGCAGAATGGCAATCTGTTTCCCTTTTCTTCATACATAGTGGTCAGCAGACTGGGCTCATCGAACTTCTCAAATTGGAAATTGCCAAAAATCCCCTCTTCCCCTGGGCCCACTTTACAGAAGCACTTCATCTATCGATTCCAAATCCACCTGAGGAATTCATTCAAGCGATCATTGCTGGGGCCAAAGAAAAAGACTGTTTGGAAATTCTCAGCCGCGTGAAACATTTCGACACTTTGGATCCAGCCCTCAAAAGAAAACGGGCCGAACGAAAAAAACGTATTGAAGATCGCTACGAGGAACAAAAGCGAGACTGGCTAGGGCAGTTGGAAACAATTCGGTCCCAGGGATTGGATGCCGAGGAAGAACAAATGCTGCAAAAGCTTTTAAAGACCTACCCTCGCGACTCCAGTGTGATTGATCTCATGGAAGTTTTCCAAGCCAAGAAGGCCCTCCGCTTTTTAGAGGAAAAAAGTCAGAGGCGAAAATCAGAGGAAAAAGATGAAGTCCCCCTGCGCATGGAAGAGGACCTGCTGGAAGCAGCAGAACAGATGCACGCTGGGATGCTTGAGGCCTGGAAACAGCAAGATGAAGCTGTATGGCTGGCAAGAGATTTTGCACTCGCGAGCCTATGGTCGGAACTTTTGGAACAGGGACTTGAATTCGTCCCTCCCGATAAATTAGATCGATCCCCTGCTGGAGATTCAGCAGTTTGGATTAGATGCGAAATTTTGCTGCAGGCACGACGCTTTCTGGATCTCCTCGATGAACTGAATATTTGGGAAGCTCGCGCAGCGGACAGCCCAGATCAAGTTGTGGGTGTCCTCTATTTTCGCGCCCAAGCTCTTCACGGAATGGGCCAAAAAATTCTTGCAATAGAATTGATGGAGACAATCGTCACAAATCATCCCAGCTATCGGTCAGCATCGACTCTGCTGAATACCTGGAAAATGGTGTACCGGTGACCAGTCAGACACGAAAAAATCTCATCCGCTTGTCTGTGCTGACCGTACTTTTTGTATCAGCCGTGTCTTTTTGGATCAGCTATCGAGAAAGCATCGCTCTGAATTTATTAGGAAGACTGCGAGAGTTTTCTAAAACAGAGCTGCCATTCACCTTGGACGCTCGCGGTCTTACGATTCGCCTCATTTCACCAATGGCAGAACTGAGTCAAATCACGGCAGAGGTCAAACCCGAATTTGGACCCGGACTCAGTCGAATCACCATCGGTAGCGTTCGCGCACAGCTGGACTTCTTGCAGGCTCTCGCGGGCCGTGTCCATCTTTCCAGTGTTGTCCTTCAAGACCTGGAATTCGAAATCGATTTGGATGAACTTCTAAAAAATCCTTCCGAAGACAACGAAATTCCCTGGCCTAAGATTTTTGCAGGAATTCGCAAATTCCCACTTTCTCGTTTTGCTGCATTTGGAGTCCGGATTAAACTTTTTTCAAATAAAAGAAACATTAGCTTCAGAACTCAAGATGCCGATATCATCGTGAACCTGCAGAAAGACCGCATGGGTTTGGATGTGGCAATTCACAAAAGTCATGTTCAATTTCCAAATCAATCGGTGGCTCAGACAACAGCCCAGTTCAATGCTTTGATCTCTAAACAAGGAATTACCCTGCATTCCTCACTTCTTGAAATGCAGAACTCTCGAATCAGCCTCAGTGGCAGTCTGAACCTCCCAAAAACGATTGACGACCTTGAAGGAAATTTGATCGTTCAAAGTTCTCTGCAAACGGAAGATCTAATCCCACCTCTCAAGCTTTTTCTTAAAAAAATTCCTGATGCTCGGGGTGGTATCGAAGTCAATGGACGCTTGGGATTAGCTGGAAAGAGTCCCACCGGCCAGTTTTTACTCAAAACCAACAACCTTGTAATCGATAATTTTATTGTTGATCACGTCGAACTCGAAGGGATTATCAATAATCAAACTTTTTCGACAAAGAAGGCATTATGGACTTCCGAAATGGGCGACGTTCAGTTGGAAAATATTTCTTTCAAACTACAAGATGACTTTCAATTTGAGTTCTCTGGAGGATCAGATGGACTCGATTTGCGACGACTCTTGGTGCAGGTCACAGCAGGCGATGTTCCTGTCGAAATGTTTCTCGAACCTCAAGTCAGCTGCAAAGGCCTTATTGAACCTAAATTCGAGCTCAGCTGCCAGGCCAAAGTGCGTGCGGAGCACCTTGAAGTGCGCTCCGACGATCTGCCAAAATCCACAATCGTAATAGTTGATGATTTTTCGGCTCATGGTGAATTTAAAGTGACTGAAGAACAAGTTGAATACACAGCAAATTTGGAACTGGATCAGAATCGTGGCACTTCCAAAGGTAGCATTCACTATGAAAATGGATTTCAAATCTCCTTTGCTACTGAACGGCTCGATTTCAAAAATATTTATACTTTGGCAGGACTTTCCGTCGTGGGTTCCGCCGCGATCAAAGGCACCACTCAAGGCGACAGCAGGGCTGCAACTTTTAATCTCGATTTCAATGGCCAAGAAATTTCTTTCGAAAAATATTTTCTTGGCGCTGCCAAAGGCCTGGTGTCTTATAAGTCCGGCTGGCTTTACTTTCAGAAAATTTCCGGGCAAGTTGGCGATTCCGAATACAGCGGCGATGTGGCCATCGATCTACTGAATGAGCGTGTCAAAGCATCAGGACAATCACCAAAGGTCACTCTCACTGATCTTACCCGCGTCTTTTCTGAGCTTGTTCAACTTCCGGTCACGCCTGAGGGAATAGGAAAGGTGAACGTGTCGGCGGAGGGTCCGTTGGACTTCAGTCGTCTGAGCTACAACCTTCAGTCACAGTTCGAAAAAGTCACCGTAATCGGTGAAGTATTCCCCAGCCTCGATTTTAATGTCGTGAGTGACAAAGGCGAAGTCAGAATCACCAAGGCGGAAGTTAAAAAAGGTAAAGGCAGAATCCAAATGCGAGGCTCGGCAAAGCCAAACGCACAAGTTCAGGTCGACTTCAGAGGGGAAAACCTTTTTCTTGAGGATTCAGAGAACATCAACCGTCTGGATGCGAATATCTCAGGAAAAGTGACTTTAGAAGCACGGATGACGGGACATGTTTTACGTCCCAGTCTATTGATCGATACGGCAATCCGGAATTTAGTTATCGACGAACAAGAATTTGCGGATTCTAAAGCAGTTCTGGGTGTCAATCCTCAAGGTGTTATGGGAGATATTAACCTCTTTGCAGGTCGATTGATTTCGGAAATCCAACTGCCTTTTACCAAAGAATCACCTTTCCTTTTGGATGTGAATGCGAATGACTGGGAATTTGCAACGATTTTCACAATCATCGGAGGAGGCAAACTAGTCTCTGAGTACGATGCGCGCCTTTCCGGAAAGCTGCGCCTCGATGCAGCTACGGGCGGTCTTTTCAATTCCACAGGCCAGGGCACTATCCAGAAACTGCTTTTAAAACGAGGTCCGCTGCTGCTGGAAAATTTGACACAAATGCAGCTCAAAGTGAAGAATGGCATCGGACACCTTCAAGACTTTAAACTTCGAGGTCCAAATTCTAAACTAGAACTTATCGGCGAAAACTTTAGTTATGATTCCTTGAATTTAGGAATCGCTGGGGATCTGGACCTTCGCTTGCTGAATATCTTTTTCCCGTTTATGGATGAAATCGGAGGCCGAGCTCAAGTGAAAACTCAGCTCACTGGTCCTCTGCTGAAACCCGAAATCCTTGGAAACGTGCTGATTAAAAATGGTTATGTGAAAATTAAAAACTTTCCACATGCCTTTGAAAAAATCGATTCCAATACTGAATTTTCCAAAAGTCGCGTCAATATCAATCGCATCGATGGATTCCTCGGCGGTGGCGTTTTGCAGGGTCAAGGCTCCATCTTGATCAACGGCTATCGAAATCTTCCCACAGACATTGGATTCAAATTAACTGGCACAACCCTCACCATTCCTGCAGGTGTTCAAAGTTCAGGATCGGCGAATTTACGGCTCACTGGAGATTGGTTTCCGTTTTTACTGAGTGGGGACTACAATGTGGATCGGGGCCTCTTCAGTCGGGAGTTCACAGACGCCAGCGGGACAAACCTCATTCAACAAAGTTCTTACTTACCAAAGATGATTCTAAAATCTGCCTTTGAACCGCTGAACTTGAATTTAAATATTAAGGTGGATAGAAATTTTAGTGTTAAGAATTCAATGGTCGATGGCAGCGCTAAAGGTGAGCTGAACATCAAAGGGACACCCACCCTACCTGCCCTCTTGGGAAGTATCGAGCTTGAAAAGAACACAAAATTACTTCTTCGTGACAAAGTTTTCGAGGCAACAGCAGGGTCCGCGAAGTTCAATGGCTCTACAGAAATAAATCCTGAGATTTACGTCACGGCAAGATCTCGAGTCCAAGAGTACGACATCAGTATGATCCTCCAAGGCAACGCAAAAAATGCCTTGCCTCGTCTGACGAGTATCCCACCTCTTTCAGAAACGGATATTATTACCCTTTTGGCACTGGGAGTGACCTCTGAAAATTTGGAAAAAAAGGTGAAGAACGTTGATCAAGAATCTTCCACCTCTTATCAACTGGGTTCAGCAATCATTGAGAACAATCCACTTGCTAAGTCTGTGTTTGAAACTCTCGGGGTCAACTTTCAGTTTTCATCCTCTTATGACGACGAAAGTGGCGCTGCTATTAAAAAATTCACCTTCACTCGAAAAATCTCGGACCGACTGCGAGCCTCTGTGACGCGGGCAGAAGGACAGCAAATTACAACGGAAGGAAAAATCAATTATCAGATTGATTCCAACTGGTCCGCAGTAGGCACCGTCGAAAATAGGGAAGCCTCAGACAGTTCTGTCATTCAAACTGATCGCAGCAGTACACAAAGTATCTTTGGCTTGGACTTGGACTTTCGCAGGGAGTTCCGGTGAAGGAATTTTCCCTGCTTATCCTTAGTTTGCTGCTGCTGCCAGCTTTTGCTGACAGTGCAACCGCTGCCAAACGCTACTTAGATTTGGCGGCGCTCTCAGAATCGACTCAGCTTGAAGTCTTGGAGGCTTTTCCTAGTTTTAAAACTTCAAACTGGAAACTCAGCGAACTTGATCTTTTACTAGAATTTTTAGCAAACCGCGGAGAGTATGAATCCTTAGAAATTGAGCAGGATCCTGCCAAAGATGCGGACCTTTTTCGCCTCAGCATTGGCAGAGTTCGCCGCATCAGTGCGATTGGCTTTCGAGGTGGTGCTACTTTCTCTGACAACCAACTTCGGATCGAAAGCGGTATTCAAGAAAAACTTAAGTTCGATATGGCTTTGGTTCGCCAAGGAGCAGAACGCCTGCGTCAGTTTTATGAATCCCAAGGATTCAAAGCCTCGCAAATTAATGTGGAAGTTCCTGAAGGCCCCTCGCAGGAGGTGGAACTTGAAATGGTTATTAAAGAAGGTCCGAGGACTCTTTTTTCCGAGTTCAAAGTTTCGGCGGCGAACTCGCGCTTTAGGGCAAAAACCACGGAGTTTTTAAATGAATATTTGAATGCTCCCTACACTCAAAAGAACCTCACGGACTTGCAAAGGCAGCTTCGAATTTATTTGAGCAAAAATCGGTTTTACTCGGCCTCACTCAACGAACCCGTAATTACCTTTTCAGAAGATGGCGCTAAAGCCACCGCTTTTTATCACTTTGAAAGAACGGAGGAATATTCCGTAGCAATTGAAGGAGCCTCAAGAGTCCCACAATTCACCTTGATTTCGAACCTAGACTTGGACAATTATTCTTCGGCTAATCCGAATTTGGCTGCTGAACTTTCCAGTCGCGTAAGATCCTATTACCTCTCTCAAGGTTATGCCAGAGTCGAGGTGTCTGCCGACGAAAAAGAGACGACACAAAATTTTTCCAAACAGCTTTTGATTAATGTGAAGGAAGGTCCTCGCATTCAAGTGAAAAACATTGAATTTCAGGGCAATTTTTCACAGCCCGAAGAATTCTACCGGGATTTTGTATTGGAACACTCCACCGAAGTTTTGAAAGATCGTTTCTATGTCCGCGAAGACGTTGAAACGGGTTTGAAAAACTTGATCAATGATCGTTTGAATAACGGTTTTCTTAAGGCGCGCGTTGTTTCCTCGAGGTTTATCTATTCGAAGGAACGAAATGCCATTACGGTGGTGGTCCAGTTGGATGAAGGACCACTCACTCAAATTAGCCAAGTCAGTTTTACAGGGAATTCCAGTTTTACAGCAGAAGAACTCTCCGACCTGACCGGCCTAAAAGAAGGTAATCCCCTCAGACTGAATCAATTGGAAGAGGCCATTCAAAAAATCAAGTCTCATTATCTTGGACATGGCTATCTCGAGTTTGCTTTGCTTAACCAGCAAGAAGAATTGGTGGTTTACAATGAAGACAACTCGAAAGTTCAAGTGCAGTTCCGTATTTTCGAAGGCCCTCGAATTTTGGTGGGAAGTATTTTTGTCGATGGCAATGTCATCACGAAAGACTGGGTTGTTGTCAAAGAACTGGAGTTCAAGGTTGGTGATGTTCTGACGCCCGAGCTGATCGATGAATCCATTTCTCGCTTGCAGCGCCTGGGTCACTTCAGTCAGATCGAAATCAAAACCCTGGAAGAAAAAACCAGCATTTCTCGCAGAACGGTCATTGTTCGCGTGATCGATAGGGATCCCGGACTACTGAATGTTGGTGCTGGCTTCAACAATGAACTTGGACTCACAGTGCGGGGCTACCTCAGCCTAGGCTATAGAAATATTCAAGGCACGGGAAAGGCTCTTTCGGCTCGGATTGATGGAAACTACAATGTCACTGATCTCAAGTTTTTTGAACGTAAAGTGACCCTGGGTTATTTGGAGCCTTACCTTTTAGATACCCGTACAAAAGGTCGAATCAATATCACGAGGCAAACCAAAGTATCTGATCTCAACACCTTCACTGACACAGATGGAAGAAAATTTCGAAAAGCCAGCGAGATTAATCAGGGTACGGGGTCTTTAGAGCAAGATATTACCTCACATTGGACGGTGTACTGGGATGTACTTACCTTGGCGACCATCCGAGATTTTCGCTTTGATTCTGAAGGCCAAGAAGATGCCGCTCGCTCCCAAGGTTTGTCCGCAGTGACCATTGGCTCAACCGCTCTTTCCACTGACATTGATTTTCGCAATCATCCCTTTGTACCGACCGCAGGCAGCTTCACTCGCTTGAGTCTTGAATATGGAACGCCTTCTCTGGGATCCACTGGAACGATTGAGTATGCTCGCAGCACTGCCTATACATCGCACTACTGGACGGTCGCAAAGAAGTGGCAATGGGTTTGGGCGAACTCGTTGCGGTTGGGCTATCTTGAAAATCTTTCGAAAAAAGAAGATGGGGCCGTACCCTTCAAAGAAAAAGGCTTCCTTTTAGGGGGCTATTCCTCTGTGAGGGGCTTTTCGCCCGATGAAGCCTACCTGAATTCCAAAGACTTTCTTCGCACGGACTTTGGCACAAACGCAGAGAAATTCTACGCTCTTCGCGGGAAAGCAACCACCTATCTCGTGAAAACTGAGCTCCGAATTCCAATAATGGATAGCATCGGCACAGCCGTTTTTGCAGACTATGGCGGTGTCAAAGTCACAGACTCCATCGCTATTCCTCAACAAAACCGAATCACTTCGGGGCTTGCATTCCGCTACATCACTCCCGTCGGCCCATTCACTGTGGAATATGCCTGGAAATTGGGTCTTGATTCTAGGCGTGGTGAAACTCCAGGCGCCCTTCACATTAGCTTTGGCACCTTCTAGCATGACACTCCTTGGCGCGGCGGCCACATTCCCTGAATAGTTCTCTTGGCTCATGAGATTCCTTTGGTTAAATTTGGGCTTCTTTTTTATTTCCGCCCCATTTCATTCGACTGAAATCGTCAGAGGAGGTCCTGCCGTGTCCGAAAAAGAATATTCACTAGAAATGCATCCCGTCCGAGTCTATCCATCGAAAGAACATCTTCCTCGTGAACAACAACTCGCTTGGAAGTTAGCTGCCATGGCAACGGATCAAGTGCCTGTCCCCGCAGATGTGACTGACATGTTGATCAACCGAATAATTGACAATGCCAGCGTGGCTGTTGCTTCTTTGAACCGAGGTCCAGTTGCCTCTGCACGAGCCATGACGATCTGCCATCCCCGTCCCGGAGGTGCCACCGTTTTTGGACTTCCGCACTCACAAACTTTCTGCGCGGAGTGGGCTGCTTGGGCTAACGGAACCGCTGTGCGAGAGCTGGATTACCACGATACGTTTTTGGCTGCAGATTATTCTCACCCCGGGGACAACATTCCACCCATCCTAGCGGTGGCTCAGCAAAAATCTAGGAATGGTCAGGATCTCATTCGAGGTTTAGCGACAGCCTACGAAGTTCACGTGAACTTAGTGAAAGCAATTTGTCTGCATAAACATAAAAAAGATCATATTGCCCACTTGGCTCCTGCAGGGGCTGCGGGAATTGGGACCCTCTTGGGACTTTCCACAGAAGTGATTTTTCAAGCGATCCAACAAGCTGTGCACGTGTCCTTCACGACAAGACAGTCACGCAAAGGCGAAATCTCCAGTTGGAAAGCTTATGCTCCTGCGCATGCGGGAAAATTGGCCATCGAAGCCGTGGATCGCTGCATGCGCGGCGAAGGCGCTCCATCACCAATTTATGAAGGTGAAGACTCTGTGATTGCCTACATGCTGGATGGAAAAGATGGCAAATATGTGGTTCCGATTCCAGGAAAAGGAGTTCCTAAAAAAGCCATTCTTGAAACCTACACCAAAGAACATTCCGCTGAATATCAATCCCAGGCCCTGATTGATTTGGCTGCGCGGATGAAACCTAAAATTAAAAACTTCGACGACATCACCGAAGTTATGATCCACACTTCCCATCACACTCACTATGTGATCGGCACTGGTGCTGGTGATCCTCAGAAAATGGATCCGAAGGCTTCTCGAGAAACTCTCGATCATTCCATCATGTATATTTTTGCAGTGGCCCTCGAAGATGGTTCTTGGCACCACGTAAATTCATATTCACCCGAGCGCGCCAACAAACCAGAAACTATTCGATTGTGGCAGAAGATCAAAACCAAAGAAGATCCACAGTGGACCCAGTGGTACCACGATACGGATCCTAATAAAAAACGCTTTGGCGGCCGCGTGGAAATCAAATTTAAAGATGGATCGACTTTGGTTGATGAATTAGGTGTGGCCAATGCTCATCCTGCTGGAGCGAAACCTTTCAAACGACCAGATTACATTCGCAAATTTGAGACTTTGACTCGGGAAATTATAAGTCCTGCAGAAAGCGCACGGTTTTTGGAACTGGTGCAAAGACTTCCTGCCCTGAGTGCTGCGGAGCTGAAACAGCTGAATGTGGAAATTCCGATGCAGGCGCTGACTCAAAATGCCCGCAATGAGCAAGGAATTTTTTAATGCTTTTTCCAACTGCTTTGCCTTCAGAAAAACGCCGCCAGCTGCGCTCGGACCTCAAGTCTGGGCGTTTACTAAAATATCCGGGTTCTTTTTCACCTTTGGTGTCGATGCTGATCGAAAATCTTGGTTTTGATGGAATCTACATATCGGGCTCCGTCCTTTCCAATGACCTGGGCTATCCCGATGTGGGCCTCACCACTTTGACAGAGGTCACCCAGCGCGGCCGCATGATTGCACGCAGTACCAAACTGCCTTCAATCATCGATGCGGACACGGGCTTTGGCGAAGCGATGAATGTCACTCGCACCGTGCAGGAAATGATCGAATTGGGACTTGCAGGTTGTCATCTTGAGGACCAGCAAAATCCAAAGCGCTGCGGTCATCTGGACGGTAAAGCTCTGGTCAGCGAGCAAGAAATGACGATGAAAGTAAAAGCCGCTGACAAAGGCCGAAGCTTGGATTCCAATTTTGTAATCATCGCAAGAACAGATGCTCGCGCTTCTGAGGGACTTGAAAAAGCCATTGAGCGCGCCAAGCGCTACGTCGATGCGGGCGCGGATATGATTTTTCCCGAGGCACTTGCAGATGAAAAAGAATTTGAAACTTTCCGCAACCAAGTTTCTGTACCCTTGCTTGCCAACATGACTGAGTTCGGTAAATCGAAGCTTTTGAATGCCACACAGCTTCAAAATCTGGGTTTCAACATGGTGATCTATCCTGTGACCACTTTGCGCTTGGCAATGGGTGCAGTGGAAAGAGGACTTAAACAAATTCAGAAAGAAGGCAGCCAGGAAAGTTTGCTGCCCGCAATGCAAACCCGCAAAGAACTTTACGAGCTCACTCAGTACGAGCGGTACAATGAATTTGATCAGTCCATTTTTAATTTTAAACTGTGAATTTTAACTTCAATAAATTGTGTTTTTTTTGAACTGAGAAGGAGCGCCCCATGACAGATAAAGTGATCAACCCGGACTATGTAGCTGAACCAGATAAAATGAATGTAAAAAAGGGTCTCGATGGAGCTGTCATCGACACCACTTCGGTTTCAAAGGTGACTCCTGACACAAGCTCCCTTATTTACAGGGGCTATCCTGTTCAAGAACTTGCAGAAACTTGCCGCTTCGAAGAAGTCGCCTACCTGCTGTATAAAGGCGAACTTCCAAACAAAAATGAACTTGCTGACTTTGAAAAACAGGAACGTTCTTACCGCGACATCACGCCAGAACTTTTGCAGGTCATTCGCCTGTTACCTAAGAAGTGTCATCCGATGGACTCCGTGCGCACGGCAGTGAGCTTTATGGGCACTGAGGATCCTCGAATTTGGGATAAGGATTCTAATCTGGACAAAGCCATTCGCATGCTTGCGAAGATTCCTACAGCAGTGGCCGCAGATTACCGCTTTAAGAAGGGCTTGGACTTTATTGCCCCTGACAAAAGCTTAGGAATCGCAGAAAACTTTTTTCATATGTGTTTTGGCAAAGTTCCCTCAAAGGATGTCGTCAAAGCATTTGATGTGTCTTTGACACTCTATGCAGAGCATAGTTTCAATGCTTCCACTTTCACTTCTCGTGTCGTGACCTCCACAGAATCTGATATTTACTCTGCAACTGTTGCAGGAATCGGCGCCCTCAAAGGCCCTTTGCACGGCGGAGCCAACGAACAAGTCATGCATATGATGATTGAAATTGCCGATCCTGCAAAAGCGACCGAGTGGATGCTAGATGCTTTGGCGCAAAAACGCAAAGTCATGGGCTTTGGTCACCGGGTTTATAAATACGGCGATTCACGGGTACCGACCATGAAAAAGTATGCGCAGAAAATGGCTGATATTTCTGGACAGCCAAAGTGGATGCAAATCTATGAGGCCTTGGAAAAAACCATGGTCGAAAAGAAAAAGATCCATCCTAATTTGGATTTCCCAGCAGGTCCTGCTTACTACATGATGGGTTTCGAAATTGATTTTTTCACACCCATTTTTGTGATGGCAAGAACGACGGGTTGGTCGGCCCACATCATCGAACAAGCTAATAACAATCGAATCATTCGGCCTCTTTCTGAATACGTAGGAACGGCAGAAAGACATGTTCGTCCCTTGAACGATCGAGGATAAAATAAGATCATTTGTCTTTCTGATTGGATTGATTTGAAAAAAGAGAACTCTTATCAAAGGGTACAAACTGCAGCGGCACATAGTCAAACTTGGGCCCCGGCAGGATTTCACTCATCATCAGATCAATCTTTTCTTTGATGGTTTCACGTGCCTCAGCCCAGTCTTGCTCAGATAATTTTGTAGCGGCGATGTACCCGAAGTAGAGAGGACCCGACTTGGTCATCACTTGCCCCCCAATCGTCACGGCTGGCCCTACAGTGCCCGTCTTCGCCAGAAGTATCCCTTCCGTTTTTTCCCCAGCATAAAACTCGATAAAACCGGGATCTTCATTCGGAACAAAGCGGCCCGCAACAGAAATCACTTTCTCGATGCCTGACTTCTGCCGAGTGAGTTCTAAATTCAAAAGCTGCTGGACCTTTAGCATCGTTCGACAGCTTGCCTGATTATAAACTGATTTGTTTGGAGCCAAATCCAAGCGATTGCCTGAACCATTATAAAATCGAATGTGCTTTTGAACTTGATCCTCAGGAAGCTTGAGCTGTTTTGCGATGAATGGCTTATAGGCAGCAGCTCCGCCCATTGCTTCGAAGATTTGCGTGGCCGCGTGATTGTTCGAGTTACGATTCATTTCTTTAAGAATTCTTGCCAAAGGAATCGAGCTATACTTTTTTGAATTAGAAAATTCCTTGGCCTCTTTTGCAAACTCAGCGGAGGTCAAATGACTCACTTCCAAAGCAGTTAGCTCCAGCGTTTTTGAAAGCTCGATGCCATAGTAAGCACTCGCTTTAATCCGCGTGTATTCATAATCTGCATTCAGGGCTTTGAGCATTTGTTCCAGTTGGAACTTGACCGTTTTTGGTCCAGGCTCGAAATTTTCCATATACTTTTTGGCAGCGCCATTTCGGATGTCTCTTCGAAATTTAAAATTTTCATCGAAACTGATTCGATTCAATTTCTTTATTTCAGATTGGTTCAGCTGGGAAACTACGAATTGAAACATGACTTGATCTGTATAGGGATCCCGGCTGCCAGCAACATGCAAATCCATGGTCCCAGCTGGTGATTTTCTGAAGTGGAAAATTGTTTGAAAGCGATGACCGACGCCCTTTGAAGTAACGGCCCAGTGGGCTGTCATGACCTTTGATACTGAGGCAATCGGGTAGATGAGATCCACATTCTGGCCTGTGACTAGGCCTTGAAGGGGATCATTGCTGTGGCAGAAAATTTTAAGCTCGGCGGCAAACGCCTGACTGACTGTGGCCAAAGCTAAAGTTAGAATCGCTGCACAGACATAAGAGGGCTTCTTCATCATAGTGGCTAATTATAACACAAGGGGTGCTTTTGCACCCCAAGATCCCGATCTGTACATTCTTAGAACGTGGAAATTTTACTTAGGACATTCTGACAAGTGGTCCAACCGGGCATTGTGATAGGTTCCAGACTTCATTAAATTCCAGGGCGGATAGGGATAGAACAGGGCATCGGCGCAGTGCCCGACGGTGGCCACGGCCCACTGGCGGTCTTCTGCTGAAGAAGTCACTATTTCACCGGAAGGTTCTTTGATTGCCACAGCAAAGGAAAATAGTTGGGGGTTTAAATCTTCCCCTCCTTGCTGTTGAATGAGGGAAACATTCAATTGAATTCTTTCAATCGAAATGATTTCACCTTTCACTCGGCGTGCGAAAATATATGAATAGTAATTGAAGAAAAAAAGACCGCCGCCCGCCAGCACAGCCAAAATAATTAGATTGCGAAAAAAACGCCTCATTGTGGCCCTGCTTTAGTTTGAACTTTTGCTTCGACCGATCGGCGCAGCTGATTCATTGCCTTCACCAAAAGAAATACCGAAAAAGCAATGATCACGAAAGAAATCATGGCCGTGAAAAAAAGTCCAAAGTTCATAGTGACCGCCCCTGCTTTTTGAGCCTCTACAAGTGTCGGATAGGGACCGGCAACAGTTCCTTCCTTCAGTACGGCAAAAATATTCTTAAAATCGACATTACCAAGAATGAGTCCAATTGGAGGCATAATCACATCGGTCACCATAGAATTCACGATTTTGCCGAACTCAGCTCCGATAATGATTCCCACAGCAAGATCGACCACATTTCCTTTTACGGCAAACTCTTTGAATTCTGTGAGTACACTCATAGCGGGCTCCTGTTAGTTTTCGATGATTTATGACTTGTAGACGTTTGGTTCAACGAAATTTTTAGGACTTTTGCGAGCTGCCTTCAAGGCTTTTCACGGCTTCCTCGGAGTTACTTCCTGGGTTTGTGATTGGGACCTTAGCGCTGCAATGATTCTGGGCAATCTTTCCAAAAGATCTGAAGGACTCAGGCTGGAAAAATCGCGCCCAGAGCGCAGCCAATCATCAGCCACTCGCCCGTGCAGCCAAGTGGCCAGCAAGAGAGCTGGCAAATTTGTAGAGGAGCCCTTATTAACAAGCTGAGCTTTTACGAAATGGGCATTCTGCTGAGCCAGCATTCCCGCCAGCATTCCGGCGAGCACATCTCCCGAACCTGCTTTCGCCAGTCCCGCATTGCCACTGCTGCAGATCCATTGGTAAACGAGCCCTTCCCTCTTAGTCGTGATGAGGGTTCGAAAACCTTTTAGGACTGTAGAGCAACCAAACATTTTTGTTAGCATTCGGCCGGCGGCGAGTCGATCACTGTCTATCTTGGCCGCAGTCCATTTGCTTTCCTCACCAGCCGACCTTTGCGTTTTCATCAGCTGCAGAATTGCTGAGGCTTCGCCTGCGTGGGGAGTCAGAACCCAGCTCGAAGGAACCGAAATGGATTTCGCCTGAACTAGTTGAGCAAAGACAATCAATGCTGAAGCATCGATGACCACATTTTCAATTTTCTGCGCAGCCAAAAATTGAAGAGCGCTTTCAATCTGGCCCTGATCGGTGCAACCGGGACCGATCACCCAGGCAGAATGAGCCAGCTGCTCCTGGTGCTTTGGAGAAAGTTGATTCCAGTTTGTGATCAAAATTTCTAAGTTTTCATAGAGGGCCTCGGGAAGCTGGCTCCACCAATTGGGCCGGAGGGAATCCTCTTCACTTGTCAAAACTTTTACGAATCCCGCACCGGATCGAAGCGCCGCCTGAGCGACCAGCCAGCCCGCACCTGGATAAGCATCGGAACCCGCAAGCACTATGGTTTGCCCATGGTCATATTTATGCACAGGCATCAAGGCACTGGAATGAAAAACTTTTGGGAAGATTTTTTGCGCAAGTTTTTTATTAAAGAGTCCAAGAAGGGACTCTCTATCTTTCAGGACTGCTTGAGTAATGGACTTTGGAAAGGGCAAAGCTAAGACTGTGATGCGTCCTGCGGTGGCTGGACCTTCCATCATAAACAATCCTGGTTTAGGAGCTCCCAGAGTTAAAGTTGCGTCGCACTTTAGGATCTGCCCCCGCGAACCCCCCGTATTGGCATCAAGGCCCGTGGGAAGGTCAATTGCGATTTTGAATTGTGGCAACAGAGCGAGCTCTTTGAGAAATCTCTGCCAGGCGGGATTGAGGTTTCGGTCCAATCCTGTGCCGAAGAGTCCATCAACAAGCACAGTTTCAGTCGTCAAGGGGTGAGACAAGAGGCCTTCAAGATAAGACCCTTTGACAACACTTGGTCCTGAGGCTTCTGAATTTTCATCAACAAAAAGTGGCGCAGAGTTCGCGGAGGCAAAGGACAATTTTTTAAACTCTTCTCGCAGCTGAGTCCAAACCGGCGAGGGTTTTTTTTCAACAAAAAGTACTTGAATGTTTGATGACCATTTCCATTTTGTGACCAGCGCGCTGGCGCAGGCCCAGCCATCAGCCCCGTTCAGTCCGGGACCAACAAGAAAAACCAAGGGTGGCTGATGTGGAAACTTCCTTTGCATGGCCTCCGCGAGCCGAGCACCTGCTAGACGAACCAGCTGATCTAAAGAAAGGAATCCACTTTCGATGGTCTGTCGATCGATTTCTTGTGCTTGCTCTCGAGTCCATAAACGCATAGGAAATCCCCCATGGAAGAACAGCTGAAACAGATTTTACCACCACAGTTCACGGTTCTGTGGAAGTCCCGCAATGCGGCTGAAGTGCTGTCTTCTGAACTTCAACATAGATGTCGAAAGATTTTATTTGAATCAGAAAATTTTTTCTTTGTGGAAAATGAGGAAAGCGGGATGGACGAAGGATCGCTTTCTCTGCACAATTGTTACTTTTGGCGATCGCATTGGCCTAAAGCGCAGATTGCAAGCATTGAATCCATTGGGCAGGCGGCGCAGTTCCTAAAAAAATCTGGTCCTCTATGGGTTCCCTTTATACATAAAGAAGTGCGGCGCACCCATCACATTGCGGAAACTTTACGGTCGCCAATGAATCGGACCTATGAATTTGGAAAATATCCACCGCAGGGAAATCTGGGTGGTTTTTCTCTCATGAGTAAATCTGAAGTTCTCTTCTGCCCTGTGATTCAGCCGGGCCTCAGATCAGAGTGGATTGATTTCGAAGAATCTGAAGAAGCTCCGTCCAGGGCTTACCTAAAACTTTGGGAACTTTTCTTGCTGCTTAGAAAAGCTCCTAAGTCCGGCAGTAAAGTGGTGGATTTTGGCAGTTCCCCGGGTGGTTGGACTTGGGTTTTGAGGCAACTGGGTTGCCAGGTCACCAGCATCGATAAGGCCGCCCTCGCACCCGAATTGATGAAGGACAAAGCAATTCGTTTTGAAGCTAAAGATGTGTTCCAAATTAAGCAGGAGCAGTTTCCGGAAATGGATTGGATTTTTTCTGACATGATCGCCTATCCCGACAAGCTATTTGAATTTTTTCAGCCTTGGATTGCCTCGAAAAAGGCCAAAAACTTTGTGATCACACTGAAATTTAAGGGAACTACTGATTTTCAAGCCTTGGATCGATGGCTGAGCATTCCAGGTTCACAGTGCTATCATCTTCAGGCGAACAAACACGAACTCACCTGGGTCTTGTTCCTTGACTAAACCTCTTAGACCTGATGGATTGTTATCTCGGTTTTCTTAAACCTCTAGCCCAGGTGGCGGAACTGGTATACGCGTATGATTCAGGTTCATATTCTCGAAAGGGAGTGCAGGTTCAAGTCCTGTTCTGGGCACCATCCCCTAAACTAGAGTTCTTCTGGTAAGGCAATTTACCCGTATTTACAATGCGCAAAAACTTTGGTGACCCAAGTCGGCTACTACAGCTCATTTAGAGACTTATAACTTTCGCCCGGATCTATAGTTGTGAGCTCATCTCACAAGTTGGGGCGTTCAGCTTGAGATTTCTGGTCTTCATGTTTACAAACTCAAGTATCCGTAGCAATTCTCATGCGGGACTATGCGTAAATGTTGGTTTTTGCATGGATTGTTTCCGAGGAACTGCAGCTTTAATCGAGACAGACATGACCGGTCAATTGATTAGAGTCAATCGATGAGAGCAATTCAAAAACGACTCAAATTGGAGCGATCACATAAACCTTCGAAGTTGATTCTATTGGCTAGAATCTAAAATTGGTGTTTTGTTAGCAAAATTCGATATCTGCTCAAGTTTCTCTGTTTTATGCCGATTGATTGATAGCATGCTAGTTCAGCTCAAGGCTGCCAATTTTTTTCAGAATCCATTCTTGAGATTCATTCTCTTTGGATTCCTGCTTTTTTCAACGGAAGGTCGGGGTCAGACCAAAGCTGCTTCTGAACGTCCGGCTTTTTCACGAAACAATGGCTCGCTTGTGTACCACGGCAAATTGGTGCGGCCCGATGGCAAAGCTCTGAACAGCAGCATGGTCGTTGAAGTAAAAATTCAATCCCCAGAACCAGGGCTTTGTCTGCTTTGGGCAGAAAAACAAACCGTGACTGTAAAAAACGGCTCCTTTGCTCTGGAGCTAGGTTATGAGGCCAATCGAATCGCGGGTAGTCTCGGTGGGGTGGTTGGCTCATTTCGAGAAGCCTTTGTCAACAAACCAGGAATGGAATTCTCTGGCGCCCAATGCGCTTCAGGCACAAGCTTTACTCCAAGCTCGAATGATGATCGTCTTCTGAGTGCTTCATTTAAAAATGCTTTTGTCGTTATAGAGGTCGATGAAATCCCGATTAAGTCCGTGCCTTTTGCTTTGCAGGCTAGTGAAATATCTGGATATGGAATAGATCATCTCGTGAAAATTTCGGGTGCCGGCAACAGCTTGGTTTTTGCGCCTGCTGAAATTGACTCCTTAAAACAAGCAACACAATTAGGAACTCCAAATCAACTTTTGGGAGTCAACAGCAACGGCACTGCTTTGGAATACAAGTCTTTGACCGCCGGCACTGGAATCGCGCTTTCGCAAACTCCTGGTGGATTACAAATCAATGCCGTCGGTGGAACTGGTTTGGGGTCAGTTACGGATGTGACCGTGAGTGGTTTGCCTTTGAGCGTAAGCAATGGCTCATCGACTCCTCACCTGAGTATTGCTCAAGCAACAGCGACTTCCTCGGGTTATCTTTCGTCGGCTGATTGGATTGCTTTCAACTCAAAGCCATCTTCAGCATCGCCCGCTATCGGTGCTAATTCTGTTGGTTCAACTGAAGTCATAGATGGAGCCTTAGTGCCGGCTGATTTGAATTTTTTAGGCAGTATGGCCACAAATACGGGGCTTTTGATTCGCAATACGGCTGGGTTTTTTAATAAATCTTGCTCCGGTAATGAAGCCTTGGTCTGGTCCGTGGCGAATGGCTGGTCGTGCAGCTCAGTTGTCCTTTCGGAAATCGATCCAAAAGTAGGTGCGAATTCTTTGAATGTCTTATCGAAATGGAACGGAACCGCCCTGGTTGCTAGTGGAATTCATGAAGTCGGCGGCAATGTCGGGATTGGGACTGCGAGTCCCGGTGCCCGCCTAGATGTTGCGGGTGCGGTCCGTATGGGGGGAACGAATTACGTAACTCTTTATCACGATGGCTCGAACCATCGAATTGAGAATGTCGGATCTGGAAATTTACTTTTGAACTACGACAACGGAAAAAGATTGGACATAGGTAGCCTGGCTACAAAGGTACCCTTCGTAGTTAACGGAGGCGATATTTTTGCCTCGACAACTGGCTACGTAGGCATAGGAACTACAAGTCCAAGCAGACGTATGGAAATAGCTGGGCCCATTCGAATTCGCCCCGAAAGTCTGCCTGGAGCGCCTGGGGCTGGTGACTTGGCAATAGATTCTGCCGATTCCAATAAACTCAAATGGCACGATGGAACCGGCTGGCAGACTGCAGGGGGCGGAAGCGGCTCTGGTGACTTTCTTGCCAGTGGAACAGTGCCAATGACTGGAAACTTTAGGCTGAGCGGAAATTATCTTTCCAATGATGGGGACAGCGAAGGTCTTCGGGTCAGCAACAATGGCAATGTGGCAATAGGAGCGACCAGTCCCACATCTCGCTTGCTGATCAGTCGAAATACAGCCCAGCCCAGTATTAGCTTCAATAATGCCCTTTTGAATGTGGTCGGTGGAGACTCTGAATTTGCCATCATTAACACGGATTCATACGCCAGTGAGCCCCTGTTCATTCAAAGGCGAGCGAATGGTACACTCTCCGCGCCTTCCGCTGTGCAGGCGTATCAAAACATCTTGCAAGTCTTGGGATACGGATATGGGACAAGTGCTTTTTCTGCCTCGTCCCGGGTCGCTATGATTGGTTCGGCACAGGAAGACTGGACCAACTCGGCTCATGGTAGCATGCTTTCTTTTTGGACGACTCCCAATGGTTCTACATCCATGGCAGAAAGGGTGCGAATCCACAATACCGGAGATGTCAGCATCGGCCAGCTCGGTTACGAAGGTCGACTGACCGTGAATTCAGGTAACTCCACAACCCCATCGGAAACCGCGGTTTTTACTCGAGAGAACTATTTCACTCGGTTGATCAATCGAACCATTTCCAACAACCTTTATGAGTCTCCAATATTCATGGCAGTTCGCTCTCGTGGCACGGCAGCCGCGCCCACCTATTTACAAAACGGCGATCAGATGGGAGCCTTGATTTTTCGTGATCATGTGAACAGCGTCGGTGCTTCAATGTATGCTTTCGCAACTGAGAATCACTCCGCATCAGCTGCAGGAAGTGAGATCAGATTTTCAGTGGCGGCCAATGGATCAATTGTCGAAAATCAGGCGATGGTCATCGCAAATAACGGGAGAGTCGGGATTGGAGTTGGAGTTCCAGACGATAAATTCGTTGTTTCCAATGGAAGTACAACAGGTCGATATACAAGCTCTGGCTGGACACATAGCTCTGATCTACGAATGAAGAAGGACGTGACTAAGATTGAATCCTCTTTGGCGAAAATTTTACTTTTGCGCGGTGTGGGCTATCAATTCACTGCTGATCCCGAAGGGCGGCGAGAACTCGGATTCATTGCTCAGGAGGTGGAACCAATTTTTCCAGAGGTGGTTCGTACTGACGAGAGCGGTTATAAATCGATGATCTACGCCAATTTGATAGCTCCTATCGTCGAAGCTATCAAAGTACTCTACGAAGACATGGTCGAACTTCGTGGCAGCCTCGGTCACCATGAAATTCGTATCGCTGAACTTGAAAAAGAAAATCAAAGTCTTCGGACTCAGCTGACAAAGCAAGCTGAGCAGTTGAATGAGCATTCAGAAACTCTTCGCGAAATTCAAGAGAAGCTCCAAAACCGGTAGGCTTATCTTTTTTAAAAGTAAGGCATCACTCGGTCGCAGGAGATTTGGATGTTTCTTGAAACCGCCCAGTGGCCGAATTTTTCTCAACATTGTTCCAGTTGAAGAATCGCCCATTCATCGCGACGTACACACCGGCTGGCAAGGTCGCGTCCGGCCGTCAGTGAGGAGCGCTTATCAACTAATGATTTTGGCAACGTGATTTATCGATTCAAAAAAACTTGGGATGACGGAACCACAGCACTGAAGTTAACACCCATGGAACTGATGGAGCGACTTGTGGCACTGGTTCCTCGGCCAAGAGTTCATCTGACACGCTATCATGGCGTGCTCGGCCCGCATTACAAACACCGCAAACAAATCATTCCAAAACCACCGGAACTAAAAGTCGCTCAGGGCCAAGAACAAGACATCATCGATCCAAAGAAACTGGAGCAAAAAAAGAAAAACATCCCTTGGGCCCGGTTACTGGCAAGGGTCTTCAATATCGACGTTGAGACTTGCACCAAATGCGGCGGCAGAATGAAAATCATCGCGGCCATCGAAGACCCCAAGGTGATTCGAAAGATCCTCGAACACCTGGGTCTAGCCACCAAACCTCCACCACTGCACCCAGCCAGAGGGCCGCCCAAAGCCCAACACTATTTCGAAGATGAGTTTTTCCAGCAGCACTTCGAAATGGAATTAGACAACTTCAATCCATCCGCAGACTAAGAATCTATCTGCAACAGACTCGTTCGTTCAAAATCCTCAAAAACACTCTTGGCAACTCAACTGCGCACTGGAAACTTCAAAAATCACTGAAATTCTTTGCTAAAGAGCACGAACACCCACACAATTTTAGCACGAACCAGGCAAAACCTAGATGTTGGATTTGAACAATTCGGGCTTAATTCGTCCCATCCTCTCTACCGATTGTCCTGAAAAACGTCGGCGGTCTTTGGCGTATTCAAGAGCCGCTGGCCTGGAGTCTCTTTCAACGCTTTGAAGACTCGAGTCGTGTCTTCCTCAAATACCCACTCGCAGGTATTTCTCGAGAGATGACGGAGTATCTTTCCGCTCGGATCGGTCCAGCCCTCTATCCGCTGACAGAACCGATCCAGCTGGCCGGGCTCGCGAAGAGACCGCTACAAGACGATCTGCAGGATCTGTATTTTCTCCGTTATGATTTGGAGCAGACCGCGCAGTGGTTCCGTACGCGAAAGCTCCATGAAATGCCCACAGATCAGCTTTGGATTGCCGCCGACACTTTTATGAATCAAGACAGTAGGTCGCAAGCCATCTTTGAAAATGTTCTGAGTCGCGCCATCGTTTAGTTCACGTTCGGCCCTCGTAAACCTGATTACCATTTCTCATCTATTAAATCACCCAGCCAAGGCGGTGTTCCGGACCATACAACCATCGCTGAAGTCAGTAAAGCGAAGCTAAATGGCCACGGCAGTTGCAGACCTGCAGTTTGCCAATGTCGACTCCCAATGCCAAAACCTATCACTACCAACGCCACGAACCCGAAAAAACCACACTCTACAAGTTGATCCAAGGCAACTGGCTCACGTTGAAGAATTCTTCGGCTGCCCCTCTCTCCTGTTAGCTTAGGGAAGATGGTTGGTCAGAAACCAAATCCCCCTCACTCACCGCCATACCCAAAACGCCGAACGGCCGTGAGGCATCGGTACGGATGTGCAAGCAGCGCGGAGTGATAAATTGAATCGATCTCTTGCCAGACCTCGGAGAACTTCGCAGGATTTCACCTCAAAGAGCTTCTGACTGCCGCCAAATTGGCCCGGAGCTATTCAGCACAGGGGGCGATACGGCTTTTGTTTTTCCTATCCTACACAGGCATCAAAACAAAAAATCGGTGCGAACGGTGGCAGGCAGCGACCGTTCTTAAAGTCCTACGCCGAAACGGGTCCAACGGCTCAAGTGGTTTAACCAATTCGGTTTAGTGATCGACGCGGTATTTCTTCATATAAATTTTTCAACGGCTTAAGACTTTAGCCGTTTTCCTGGTATAACCTTCCGAATATGCGTCAAAATTTAGGCTTTACACTACTTTGCTTCTTAATCATGGGTTGTTCTGGTTCGGAAAACTCCCCGAAGCCACGCAACCAGACAACAACGCCAACCGAAAAGTTCACAATCCCGACAGCGGGACCAGAGAGTATCCAGTCCTACGCCGATCAAACTGTAGTTCAACTCAAGTTAAGAGCAGCTTCTCTTGCCAATTCAAACGCCGCTTTACTTCAAGATTTATTAAAGCTCGATTATTCGGACCAATCCATATCTGGTTCCGAAGCAGGTAAAATGTTTAATGCAACAGCGACCGAAAGTTTGCACATAAAAACGAAGCTCTTTGAATCCCTTATTCGATATTCAGACGCTGACTGGTTTGAGGCTGAGAAATTCGATGCTGCTAAAATTTGCGAAAAGAAAAGTATGCCTGTGATTTACAAAGAAGGCACGCAGACTGTTTTCGGATACGTTAACCTCAACTTTCAAGACAACGCTTCTTGTCTTCAGGGTGTGAGCTTACCCATTCAGACGATTTTGAAGGAGAAAGACCTTGTGAAGTCTGTGCTTTGGGAAAGTTCGGTGGCGTTTAGTCTCCAGGTTGTCGGATTTCCTCGATTTGTGCCAGGCGATTTCCTGATCTTGTGCCACTCCTAAAAACCTGAGCAGCAGTTAGTGTTGCGCAATTTCCTGTGGCACAGATTCAGTGTCAACTTTTTCTTGTTGA
>Ga0247843_1001790_pt1 | contig 41715 bp, 46 predicted proteins | sample LaCruzMarch2017__FD_192420 | JGI IMG/M metagenome (GOLD analysis project Ga0247843, IMG submission 192420) | Freshwater microbial communities from meromictic Lake La Cruz, Castile-La Mancha, Spain - LaCruzMarch2017_8m | ecosystem: Environmental > Aquatic > Freshwater > Lake | place: Spain...
TTACGGTTGGCGCGATAGCTCTGCCTTAACATATCTCATTATTTATGTTCTCAATTTAATTATTGAGATAAAAAAATAAAAAATCAATTTTATTTTTCCGGCGTTTTAAATCTTCAAGGGTGTAAAATAAAAAAATAATCCATACCGGGACTTGAACCCGGAACCTCTCGATTAGAAGTCGAGTGCTCTATCCGAATTGAGCCATATGGACTTATTAATATTTGCTTGTCTTTAAATCGTTTTTTATTATAAACATTTTATTTTCTTACACATAAATAAAAAATGAAACTATCACTAAAACAAAAAAAAGCTCTAGAATATTCTATGTATTCTAAAACTCGTCAACATTATTCAAATTTAGAAATTGCCAATGCAGCAAGAACTTTACTTTCAATGAAAAAGAAAAGTCGTCGTAGCCCAACAAAGAAAAGAGGTCGTAGCCCAACAAAGAAAAGAAGTCGTAGCCCAACAAAGAAAAGAAGTCGTAGTAGCCCTAAGAAAAGTCGTCGTGCTGATAAATTAAGACATGCTGCTCAATTGTGGAGAGGACGTCAAGGTTATATGTAAATTAAAAATCTTATTCAATTTTACATCTTATTCAATTTTATATTCAATTTATATAAAATTTAAAATTTATGAATCAATACCTGGTAATACTGCCTCTTCAACAAGAAACTTTATGAAATTATCCTGAGACTCTTCCTTTGATTCTTTTATACCAGCATCTTCTCTTGCCTTCATGTATTTTTCATAATAAGTATCCTTAAAAGTTGGATTATCTTCATCCATTCGAATAACCTCTTGGCGAGTTTTCAAAATGATATTTTTAATTTCTTCCGACTTCTTCAAATGCTCCAAATATGTAAAACTTAATTGAGCTTTCTTTACTCTTAAAGTAATATAATTCTCGTATTCATCAGGAGATTCTCTCTTAGACTCTGCCAACAATAATTCCTCTCGATCCTTGATATCTTTAACTTGCTGTTGCTCTAATTCCTTTTTTTCCTTAATACTATTTGAAATTGTTTTCGTTGTTTCCTTTCTAATATCAACCTCTGTTGTTTCAGATGAATAGCTACTACTTACAGTAATAGGAAATGGTCTACCAACATATGTATGATAAATTTGATGATATGAATCCACATTTCTAATTAAATGTTCGGCTCTTTGATTCGCTTCCATTTCAGAAGCAAAATTTCCTCTTAGTTTCGCGAAACCAAAAACACCGTTTGAATTTGGAGTTGCACCTTGAGCTGGAACAAATGATATCAATCCAATGTTTTGCAAAGCTATTGCAGAATCGGCATATGTTCTATCTACCTTTGGAAATTTCTCGATGAAAGCAGTATTATTCAACGTTTGAATTGCCGCAACAGATTCCTCATTTGTCAATGGTGGTTGAAACTGGTCAGGCTTCCACTTATTTTCAGTGTTTCTATCTTCTGGTGATGTTAACGAACTTTCTTTATTATTTTCAGACATTTCTATTTTATGTACAATTATTTTTTCTTTAAATTCCATTTTTGGTTTGATTTTTTTTTCATCCATCTACACAAAAACCCCAATTATATTTTTTTGTGCTTTCATCGTAATTTGCACATACATTAAAATACAATTCCTGATAATTATCATCATCTATTACCTGTATTAGATATTTACTAAATAAGCTTCCTCTAATATCATTTACACCCTTGAAGATTTAAAACGCCGGTTTTAGAATCTTTATTTTCAAAGTTGGATACAGCAGTCCATGTAAAACTTGTTTAGGGTTATGGAATAGAGATACGAATGCATCAAGGAATATTTTACATATAGTAAAAAATGAGATAATGAGAAAAGGAAGACCAGAATATCTCAGACGAACTAAAAGTTCAATCAGTGGTACTACATCGGTATCGGATTAGCAATCCCTATGTTTAAAAATACATAGACAATCCAAAATTTACACAGAATGCTAAGTCTAACCTTGAAATAAAGATTCTAAAACCGGCGTTTTAAATCTTCAAGGGTGTAAATAATCTTGTATATTTTCATATTTATTCGCATATACACCATGTTTATTCCATTCATGTCTTAAAAAAAATGGTGAAAAATTTGAAAAACAACTTATATTGTTTTCTCTAAATATAAATGGTTCTACTGTATTATCATTCAAATTTATTTTTTTTTTATATAAAATTGAAAAAAAAATGAAAAAAAATGATTGAAAAAAATTAAAAAGAAAATGGAAGATGTGCTAAGTTTGAATATATCTGAACAACAGAAAAAACGAATTAGAAAATTGTATAATGAAAAATACTATCTTCTTGGTTTCAAAAAAGATGATAATGAAATTACTATTTCAGGTTCAACTAATAATATATATAAAATTTTAATTCATTCTAATTATATGACATGTAGTTGCATGGATTATAAAATAAATCATTCAAAAAGAATATACTGTAAACATATATGTTTTATATTTATCAAAATTATACAAAGCAAAGACTTGAATTTTTTTACAAATTTTATTCTTTCATCGAAAGATATCTGTTCTTTACATGATATTCTAAAATCAATGTTTGAAAAAGATTTAAGCATTTTTAATTCTAGTTGCAAAGAAAGAAATTTAGGCGATGACTGTCCAATATGCTACGAAACATTATCAACAGATCTTTCTAAATGCCCGGAATGTGAAAACGCGATACATACTGAATGTATTCAAAAATGGTTAAAATACAACCAAACATGTGTTTTTTGTAGATCAAATTCATGGAGACTTTTTACATAATAATTTAAAAAACATAAGGGTTTGTAAATTATATTTATTTTCATATTTCTTTAATTTTATCAATTGATTTTATAAGTCCTAATTTAATTGCGTTTAAAGTTGGTTTATTTACTGGTCTACATATAGAAAGTGCTTTTTCAATCGATGTGTTTTTATCAAAATATATACCAGGTCCTGGAAAATTTTGTTCAAATGCTGAAAAATAATCTCGAAATTTGAATGACCCTTGTAATCTATGAATTGCAATTTGCGTTTCCCTTGATTCGAAAATTCCATAATTTATTTCATAAGAATCAGATGCAACAGCCCCATGCAAAGAAGAAGTTATTATATTATCACATGAACATAACTGATCTATCACAGTTTCTATGTAATTTCTTGGATCTATCAATAAAACATCATTTGGGTATTGTTTGAAAATTTTAAATTCTTCTATAGGATCATCTCTCATATTTACAATATCCACATAATTTGGAAAAACACCTAACTTATATCGATGCAATTGTTTCTTGGGTTTATAAATATTTTCTAAAATTAAACCACCATCTCCAATAGCCGTTTTTGTCATATCATTTTGAAATTGAGCTTTTGTTAGATTTCCTCTAACCGCGAGAGGATCTTTTTGTAAATTTAAGCTATGAGTTGGGTACATAAATCCGCTTGACCAAATCAACCCTTTATAGTCTCGAGGAATCATGTGTAACAATGACCCAATTCCAATAATTTGAGGATCATCTTCTTTTTCTTTATGAATGCAATTAATATCAAATTTATTTAGTATATAAGGTGTAAGAATATCTCCGAAATTTGTATATTTTTTATCGGGAGATGGAATCCAAAATGCTGAAATAGTTTTCATTTTTAAATTTAAAAAAATAGGTTTTTAAATCTCTTTCGTATTTAAAAATATCAATTGCTTTATCTAACTTTTGCGCGAAGATCTTTACATAAACTTACAATTAGATCTTTATTATTTGTTATAACTGAAGTCCACGGATTATTGATTTTAACATCCAACCATAAATAATTTTCTGGTAAATTCACTAGATTCCAATTGTATGAAGCTGTTTCCGTATCATGAGCAATTATTATATCACATTTCCCGAAAGCTTCATTAATACATTTCCATCGACTTTCACCATGTCCATCAACAAAGACAACGTCAAATTTTAATTCTAAACTTTTGAAATATTCTATCGCAGGATCTTTACCAACCATACAATGCAATTCTGGTTTATTTTTAAATTCATATTGAGACATTTTGTTAAACCAATTTTCATCTTGCATTTCAACAGCTATCAATTTATCAGCCTTTTCATCAAATAATGTTGTGCTATACATCCCCATTCCATATTCAAATATATTACATTTACCAATTTTATCTAAAACATATTGTAATGTGGGTAAATGTGTTGAGTAATCGTTTAATATCATTTTTTATTATGTTTAGAATATTTCTTTAAAATCAAATTATTTTTCGCATAGATATTTTGGTTTCAAAAAAATGATTTTTTATTAAAAAAAATAAATATAATTTCAAATCGCAATTAAATATGTCTTTCAAAGATGAATTAAACGCTAAAGTTGAATTTTTCAGGGGTGATATTAAAAATCGATCTATAAATGCCTTCATTGAAATATTGAAATCAGCAATGATTGAAGTTGCTGAAGACGGGAAAAAACATGGAACAATCGATTTAGATGATATAGAATTTGAAGACAATCTTTTATATCTAATAAGACATTTGTTAATATTGACAAATGAAATAGATGAACGTAATAAGGATGAACATAATGGAAAAGTATTTTCGTTTCTTTTACACCCTTGAAGATTTAAAACGCCGGTTTTAGAATCTTTATTTTCAAGGTTGGATACAGCAGTCCATGTAAATTTTGGGTGGTCTAATAATTAAAAATAAACTATTAGGGAATTGCTAATTCCGGTACCGATGTAGTACCACTGAGTAGGCGCAAGCCTGTATTTTACATCCCCGATGAGATGGAGCCATAAATAAATCATCGATAGTTACGGTTGGCGCGATAGCTCTGCCTTAACATATCTCATTATTTATGTTCTCAATTTAATTATTGAGATGAAAAATAAAAAATCAATTTTATTTTTCCGGCGTTTTAAATCTTCAAGGGTGTAAAGACATATACATTGAAATACATAGTGGTATTTTAGAGTTTAATTGGTTTGACTGATGGATTTATGATAAATGAATAAATGAAATGAATTTAAAAATAACACTTTTTATATAAAAAAATGCAAATCGAGACTGTTGAAGACGAAATAAAAACCGAAGAAAAATCTGAAGAAACTTCGAAAGGATTAGCTCCTAACAATGATAATGGTTATGATTTTGAAAATTATAAATGGACTCAAAATGCCAAAGATCTTTCTCTATATATTCCTATTCCCGAAAATATCAAAGGCAAAGACATAATAGTTGAATTAAATCCTACTAAAATTTTAGTTGGTATTAGAGGATCCGAACCATTTTTCAATGGAGAATTATTCAGTGTAATCAAAACAGATAACTGCACTTGGCTAATTAATAGCGATGATAAAAGAGAATTAGTTGTGGAATTAGACAAGAAAAAATTTGATGAATGGTGGCCTTGTGTAATGAAAGGTGATCCTGAAATCGATTTATCTTTGGTTCGGCCTCCGAATGCAAATATGTCTGATTTAGATCAAGAAACAAGGGCAACTATTAATAAAATGATGTTTGAACAACAAGAAAAGGAAAAACAAGGATTTTACAAAGATAGAATGTAATTAGAAGAAAACACAGGTTGGAAAAAAAACAAAAAAGAATATTTTTATTATTATAAATAAAATATTATAATAATAAAAGATGAAAAAATCTCCTAAAACCAAACCTAAAATAAAAAGCATTTTTTCACATGAAGATTATAACAGTAAGGATGGGATGCTGACATCTGTGTGGGGTCCAATTTTCTGGTTTTTTTTACATACGATGAGTTTTAATTATCCAAATAATCCAACACTTGAAACTAAAAAACAATATAGAGATTTTATATTAAGTCTTCAATACATTTTACCTTGTAGATATTGCAGAGAGAATCTGACTCTTAATTTTAAAAAATTACCACTTACTATGAATGAAATGAAAAATCGTGAAACATTTTCACGATATATTTACAATTTACATGAAGTTGTAAATAAGATGCTGAAAAAAAAATCTAATTTGTCATACGAAGATGTTAGAGATAGATTCGAGATATTTAGATCAAAATGTATAGTTGAAAAGAAAAAATCTTGTAGAAAATCGAAAAAGCATACAGGATGCGTTAAACCATTTTATGGGAAAAAATCCAAATGTATTCTGAAAATTGTACCATATGACAAAAAAGAAGAATCTGTTCAAATACATAAAAGATGTAGGCTGAAAAAGATTGAGAATGAATTATAATCTCATTGGTTAGATCTTTTTTTTATAAAAAAACAAATTATTTTGGTATAAATAAAAATGAAAAGAAGTAAAAAAAAATCCAGAAATGATGGAACATCTGACTTCGAGTTAGGTTTAGCACTTTCTGACGATTATGGTAATAGTGAAGCTTTAAGTAGATTGGCTATATTAGAAAAGGAAAATAAAAGTCTTGAGGAGGAAATAGATAAATTAAAAGATTGCTGTGACGAAAGAGATAAGCTAAAGAAGCAAATAGAAGAGTTAACTAAACAAATAGCTGATTTAAAAAAGTCAATTGGTGCAATTATAAAATGTGGTGACGAAGAAAAAAACGACGAAATTAAAAGATTAAATGAAATAATTAGAAAAATAATACGTGATAAAGATAGTGAAAGAGAAAGAATAATACGTGATAAAGATAGAATAATAGGTGAGAAAGATAATAAAATTCAAGAATTAGAATTATATATAATTGAATTAGAATATGAAATTGAAAAATTAAAAGATTCCAAAAATATAGCTTGTAAAGTTTTGAATCGTATTTATAATTATTACAATAATGGTAGAATTACTTCAGTTGAGTTTTTACAAAATATTAAGAATTTTATCGAAGATTATTGTGATATAGAGCTCCCTCGCGATCGTAGTTCCATCCCTATCCCTCTCCCTCGCCCTTCCGATATCCCTCTCCCTATCCCTCGCTATAGAAAACCTACAGAATCATCAAAGCTTGGATATGATGCCGCTGGAGGTAAAATGGGTCGATCATATGATGGTTCAAAGAAGAGATCAAAGAAAGTTTTAAAAAAATCACCTAGGAGATCAAGAAAACTTAAAAGATCCTCTAAGAAAAAACGAAATTAAAATAGATTTAAAGAATGAATTCTATTTAATTATAATAATGCCTCAACAAACTAACGACTATTTAAGAACTTGTCCTATCGCATGGCCAATTTTTAGCACAAGATTTTACACAAAAGATGCAGATGGGTGGTGGAATCCTCTTCCAAGAAAGAAGCGTGAAAAGAAGACACTAATCTTTCTAACAAAAGATGATAATTAAAAGATGAACATAATAGTTATAAAACAATAATATTGTTTTATAATTTTAAACGGAAATTGAATTTTTCACAAAAAAACCTTTATCAAAACAAGATGAACTTTGACATGGAACCAATAAATATAATTATCGGACTTTTACAAATGATAGATAAAGATGAAACTATATCACTTACAACGGAAAAAAGCAATCCGCTTATTAATGCCGTAGTATATTTAGCAGATGAATATTTAACTTGTGAAATACATGGAAAAAGAGGTATACAAGAAATAAAAAATGCAGGTTTTGATGTCTTTCCAGGCGAACAAGATAGATTTGGTTGGTTAACAGGTTGTATAGAAATGAAACGTGGAATAATTATGTTCGGTTAAAAATAAGTTAAATACAAAAATATTATTTTATTCAAAAGGAAATATCTTTTTGAATAACAATTATTTAAAAAGATTGGGACAGCATACATTTTTTTTAATTATATGATTTTTTTTGTTTTTTGCTGGATGTATGCTTTCTTTTTATCTAGGTGCATTTTTAAAAATTAAGTTTTTCGTTTTAGATTTGCTGTTAACACCATTACATATACAAAATCTCATTTCTTTAAATCTCATTTCTTTAAATCTCTTTTTATATTAGAAATTTTCTATCAACACTATCATATTTTTTCATAATTTTTTTGATTTCCAAATTTATGTAATCTATTAAATTTTTATTACCTAATTTGAAATCGTTTAATATTTCAGAAAATTCTCTTACACATTCTACTCTATTATCACGCAAATTTCTTATAAACTTTTTGAAATCTTCATTAATCCCTATTAAGTAAAGTTCCAATATTTGTCGAATTTCATAATTTTTCTCATTCTTTTTCAATATTCTTTTTAAATTTTTTTTCCATTTATCTTCATCTATTTCATTTAACAAATACTTCTTTCTTAGCTGTTCACCATCTACATCACCGATTGTGGCTGGTAAATTTCTAATCATACCAATAATTTCAATTGCTCGTCTATAATAAGATTCCCAATCTTCGTATTTAACTCCGAACGAAGTCAAAGAAGTTCGTAAATTATTATAAGCATTATATTCGTATCTTATTTCAATATTAAAATAATTTACACATGCATCATCATTGTTAGCAATTGGTTGTGAAGGCGGAATTACCATACCTCTTTCCCTTAAAAATCTAAAATATTCAGGGTTGTGTTTCGGGCCTTCATCGATTCTACCTGTAGTCCAAGAAAAAAATGTCATACAACTTTCTGCAACACAATACATTTGGTCACATCCATCAATTTTAGATATATGAACACCGCATTTAGGACACTTTTTTGTTTGTGTTTTTAAAAATGCAACTGACGCTTTATCATTTTCATCACAAACATGATTCTCGTCATTTCGTTCGTCTTTTTTATGGTTACAATCACTGCAAAAATAATTGTCACACAACCCACATTTGTAAGCCGACGACAAAAATCCTCTACATCCATCAAGTGGGCAATTCATAACAAACTCTTTTTTAACAGATTGATCTTTTTTAATGTAACGTAAATTTATTTCACGTATTATATTATTCTGGTTTTGCTTCAATTTCGCTTCATCATCCATCAATTTTTGATAATTATTATAAATATCTTTTCTTTCAGGGTGTTTTTTAGTTGGTTTTAAAATTTTCGGGTTTGCTTTTTTAAATATTCGAATTTTTAATCTTAAAGTGGCATGCATTCTTGCGTTAATAGATAATTCCAATCCTAATTTACTTATTTCTTTTTCTTTCTCGATAATTTCGGCCGTTTGAGGCAAAAGACTTTTCTGTCTATCAAACGTTACGAGAAACTTCGAATTATTGTATTCAATAAACTTTGTTTTATTTACAATACTTCTAATAAAATCTTTAGTAATCTCAGACTTGCAATGCATACAACTAGGTGTAAAGTTATCAGTTGCAAATTTGAGAAAACACGTCACACAAACTAATGGACATTTATCGTTTGCAGGACATTGAACACTTTTCAATTTAGAATTGAAATCTTCTGAACATATTGAGCAATCCATTTTGTTTTTGTGGATTTTTTTAAAATAAAAATTTAAAAAATCATTTTTTTGAATTATAATATAAAAATGAATATTCTGTTTTTATTATTAATTTTGTTTTTCATAGTTATAATTATATTTAAAAATAATATTATGAATGCCGTATATTTAATCCATATTAAATTGAATAAAATTTTTAAGTATAGTTATACTGATAATAAAAATTCAGATAGTGGATTTTGGAATGATGATCAAAGACAAACTCATATTACTTCGAATGTTTTACAAAAAAAACTTTTAAAATTTTATAAGAAAAATGGTGTTAAAAAGATTATTGATTTTGGATGTGGAGATTGTTCTTATGTTAAATTTTTAAGAAAGAATGGAATAGACGCGTATGGAATAGATCAGAATAACAATATGATAGGTGAAAAATATTATTTACATCAAGATCTTACGAATAATTTAGATTTGAATTGCGAATATGCTCAATCATTCGAAGTAGGTGAACATATACCTTTAGAAAAAATGGATATTTTTATTGATAACATTTGCAGATCTGCGAAAAAAGGAGTTATTATATCATGGGCTGTTGAAGGACAAGGAGGAGATGGTCATATTAACGAAAGAAACAATGATTTCATAATAAAACAATTCAGAAAAAGAAAATTTGTTTTAGATAAAAAGGCATGTTCTTTTTTCAAAAATGATTACTATGGAAATAATTTTCTATATTTTCCTTTATCAATGATGGTTTTTAAGAATACTCAACAAAAATACCAATAAAAAATACAATGAATTGACAAATTATTTTAAAAATGTAATACAGATATATTTTATATAAATAAATGGATGATTTGCATATAGTAACAGTTGCAACCGAAAGTAAATATTATTTCCCTTATCTTGTAGAAAGTTGTAGAAGATATGGAAAAGAACTTGAAATACTTGGATTTGGGCAAAAATGGAAAGGTTTTAACTGGAGATTCAAATTAATGATTGAATATTTAGAAACTCTTCCATCTAATGATATTGTTTGTGTTGTTGATGGATATGATGTGATTTGCACAAGAAATTTAAATGAGCTGAAAAATATGTTTTTAAAAGTACGTAATGAAAAAAAATGCAAAATTATAGTGGGTTACGATAATATCAATCATACACACTATGTTAATAAATTTACTATAAAAATGTATTTCGGAACTTGTAATAATATTTCTTTGAATGCCGGAACATATATTGGTTATGTAAAAGATTTATTAGAAATTATAAATCAAATTCTAAATGAAAACTCTAACGATAGTGCCGACGATCAAAAACTACTTACTAATTTATGTAATACGAATTCCGAACTTTTTAATATTGATTCAAATAATGATATTTTTCTAACAATAGTTCACCCACTTCATGAAATTGATGATATAATTGAAATAAATAAATATGGTGAAATTTCATATAACGGTGTTTTCCCATTTTTTTTACATGGACCCGGTTCCACATATTTTGATAATGTTCTTAAAAAAATTGGATACAATGACAATATAAATATTAATAGAATTATTAAATATAAGAATGATTGGATTTTTATTTTTTGCAACGAATATCATAATCTGTTTGCGATTGTTGTGTTAAGTTTGATATTGTTAATAGCATGTATTATTATATATCTCAGTAAAAAATTATTTTGAAAAAACTCATAACTTTATATATATTCAAAATTTAAATACTCTTCCAAATATTTGTTTTTTCAAAAGCTTTCAGAAATATACTATCTATGTCTTTTTTAGACATGATTCAGTCTTTACATGATTTACTAAAGAATCTTTTCTAGAATAATCTTTATCACAATTACTGCATTTATATCTTATTCCTGCATCTTTATCTAAATTTCTTGACTTATTTGTAATATTTCTAATACATTCATAACAGCTGTTAACATATCCATCTTTATTGTATAAATGTTTTGAAAATAATGAAATATCTTTGACTAAATTACATATTGAACATTCTTTTTCTTTCAATGCAACAAATTCCATTCTTTTCCTTTTTTGATATTCAATCTTAGTTTCTTTTTCACAAACTTTGCAAACAGTTAAAGGGTAATTAATTTGAACACTCACTTTGATTTGTTCGGCTTATAAATTTAAAGGGGTCAAAGAAACTTTACCCCTTCAGATTTCTGAAGTCATAGAAATATTTTTATAGGTCTGGAATTAATAATTTGTGTTGTTTTTACAAAAGGTATAAAAGATTGTGACACCCTTCATAAATTCTGAAGTCTGATATTTTATATAATATTGACGTGCTTTATATTGAAAATATAATTTATAAAGGCTTAAAACAGGCTATCTAAATCATCGATCATGAATTTTCTTAAAAAAGTATATATTTATGCACTCAAAACTTTGAATAAATACGTATAAATTTTTTTTTTGAATTTTTATTATCTTGTTTTTAATAAAAAAAATGTCCGCATCCTCTAATGTAACCTCTGGTTTTATCGATTTAGCCACTTTTGATGAAATCGAAAAGTATATGTATGGTGGCCCTGATGCCACTGCCTACTTCGTGCGTGAAACACGTAAGAGCACTTGGTTTACACAAGTCCCTGTTATTTTGAGCAAGGCTTCTGGAACCCCCGCATTCAACGCTGATTGGTCAGTAAGTATCTCCCGTGCTGGAGACTATTTACTTCAAACTTGGCTTCGATTGACAACCCCTACTGTTACTCTATCTTCTGCTTCCTCTGTTACCACCACTATTGGAGTTTCTAGAAGTCTCAGATGGACTAGAAACTTAATGCATAACATTATCAAGGAATGTAATATTACGTTCAATGATTTGGTTGCTGCTAGATTTGATAACTACCATCTTGATTTCTGGGCTGCTTTCACTGTTCCCGCTAGCAAGAGAAACGGATATGACAATATGATCGGAAACGTCAGTGATTTGACTGATCCTCATGGTGCTGGTGTTGCTATTCCTTCCTACACTCTAAATCTTCCTCTTCCTTTCTTCTATGGAAGAGATAGTGGTGTAGCTCTACCAACTGCCGCTCTTCCTTATAACGAAATGAGAATTAACTTCACTTTCAGAGACTTCTCTGAATTGTTGATCATCAGTTATGATGATGAACAAACTAACAGTGTTGCCGCTCAACCTTCCGACTTGACCACTGGAACTGCCCCCTCTTTGAGTGCCGCAGTTTGGGCTAACTATGCTATTGTCTCTAACGATGAACGTAAGAGAATGGCTTGTGCCCCTAGAGACATTCTAATAGAGCAGGTTCAAACAGCCCCTAGATCTTCTTTTACTCCTGGAACCTCAGTTTCTCAGAGTTTCGACATTAGATTTTCTCATGCTATTAGAGTTCTATTCTTCGCTGTTCGTAATACTACTTGCAAGGCTGAATGGTCTGTTTACTCTACTGCATCCCCCACTGTCACTCTATCCAATCAAGTCCCTGTTGTCTTGTTCTATCCTGACGGTGCCGCTGACCCCATTCTTCAAACTTCTCTAATCTATGAGAACACCAATCGTTTGACTCAAATGGGTTCTGACTACTTCTCGCTTGTTAACCCTTGGTTCCACGCTCCTACTATCCCTGATATCATTGGATACCACTCTTATTCGTATTCCCTTGATTTTATGGCTTTGGATCCGATGGGTTCTACTAACTACGGTAAGCTAACCAACGTGTCTATCGTTCCTGAAGCTTCTTCTGCCGCTGTAGCAGCTGCTGCTGGTGGAGGAGCCACTGGTTCTGGATACTATAGTCCTCAAACCTTCGAGTTCGTTGTAACTTGTATTAATAATAACATCATTCGCGTGAGTGGTGGAGCTTTAGGTAAACACGGGAAGCCTAAAATAGGTAGACGCTTTAATAGTTGTGGTAAAACTATTAGAGATAAACGTTATAATTACCACCAATCAACAGTTTCTGTTTGTTGATTGATTTAACTACCTAGTCTGTTTAAAATTTCACAGGCAAGATAATTTATAATGTCGGGAAACCCCTTAAGATTATACTACCAAACCACTATAGAAATATAGTGTGTGGCCACGTCAAAAGCGTCGGGTATGGTAAAAACGTATAATATTGGGCAATCCGCGGGTAAAGTTTCTAAAATCGCTATGCAAGATTATGAAACTCCCTCAACGATCACCGGATTATCGGTCTTAGATGTCTAGCAAACATCAATGATAGGCTTAAGGTATGATCTGCCCCTTTCCGAAAGGTTAGGGAATATAAAACTCGTTCCCAGTTTTGTAAAGAGCCTGTATTTGTGGTTCAAAATTATTTTTTATACAAAATTTGTATAAAAAAAACTCGTGTCGGAGTTTACGACACCCTTTGTAAGTTACCCAGTTTTACTATATTTCTTACTATATTCAGCCGGACTCATCTTCATTTTTGAACTTCTACTTAAACTCAGCTTTATTATTTATCTTTCAACTGTAGCTGCAATTCTAAATTTTTCTTTTCCATTTCACAAACCCTTAACTTCAATTCAGCTATTTCTTGTTGCTGTTTAGAAATGATCATATGTAAGTCATTATCTCTAAGAAGATTTTCAACATTCTCAATAAAATTTGCAATTGCACCTATAGGTTTAAAAATTTCATGTTGATTATGAAACTTTACTCGGTAAATATTAAGTAGATCCTTCATTTTGTCTTCAGCAATTTTACCCGAAATTTCAAGTACTTTTACCATACGATATTGCTTAAAATTGCTTTCGGAGCTCTGATGTTTAATTTCTCTCTTGTCAAGTTTATGATCACTAAAACCAAGTTTTATTAAACCTTCACCTATATAAACAACATATAGCACACATTTATTGGTCCATTTTGTCCAATCATAGTCAATTTCCAAAAGTTCAGCTTCAATATCCATCTCAGATAAATCAAGAATACGTTTAATAGACCCGCTATTATCTTGTAATAAAAATTTTTCTTTTTCTTCTAATTTATAATAACCTTTCTTTCTAATTGAAGGTAAAATCTCCTCACAAACTTTATTTTGAAATATCTGAGCATTAGGCTTATTTGAACGCATTATTATTTTATATAAAGCCGGCTCATTTATTATAACCATTTCTTGATCCCCTCCAAGGGTGTAAATATCTTTTACACCCTTCCAATTTTCAGGTAGATTAATGTTTGAAATTACCATTCTTGAGTTTGTCATTTCTAAAGCATCGCAAATATCTTTAGCAACAAACCATGGTTCATCATTGTGTCTAATTACACGAATAACTTTATCTTCGAATTCAAATGTATCTAAAACATTCTCATTTTCATTTTCTTTTTCTTCTTCGATTTTTTTCAATTCTAGATCGTATTCTTCATGCATTTTTAAAAGATCTGCTTTACTAACATTATTATACTCATTGAATCCTCTCTCTTTTGCTAAACTTTTAAGTTCCGGATGAGTCATAGTATAAATATTGTTGATATCCAAACTATATACAGCATTAAAAGGATTTTTTTCTAAAAGTTCAATTAATCCTTCTTTGTCGGTAATATGAGCGTTTTGAAGATTACGTTCTTTGCAAATTCTTCTAAGTTCAGGCACATTTCTAAATTTATAATCAATTACACCATCAATTACAGCATCAATCGAACCATCAACTTCTTCAACTTTATTCCAAATATTATTTTTTCGTCTTTCAACCATATCAATCATTCTTTGTTGTAAATTTACAACAGCTTTTGCATTTCTTATTCCAAGAGTGATGCCATATTTTTCTGATTGATCACCCAATTTTTTCGCAGAAAGATTTTTCCACATTTTAACAACCTCATCATCTATCGGTTTCTTTATAATTTCAAGATATTTATACCAAGAATCTCTAGGTTCAAGTCGCCTTGCAGAATACTGATCTTTATCTTCTTCATCTGGATTATTTTGAACAAAAATAAAAGTATTTATCCAACTTTCAATAGTTGCCGATGATAGTGAATCTCCACCTCCTCTAAGAGATTTCCCTTGAAACATCTGAGCCAATTTTTGACCACCAACACACATTTTAGCTTCTATTAAATATTCATATCTTATTTCTAACTTCATGGCTTCTTCACAGAAGTTCTTTGGGTTTGACATTCGTTTATCTTTCATATTTAATTATATTTATCACGTCTTTAAGTCGCAATTCGTAAAACACTATTATAATTTTTTTCGGATCTATCCATTAATTACACTTTGACATTTTTGAAATTATATTTTTTATTATATATTATAAATAAATGAGAAACAAAACCAAAACCAAAAAAACTCATAAGAAAAAATCTAAATTAAAAAAAAAGTCTAAGAAAACTGTCAAAAAATATAGTAAGAATGATGGAATGCTGAATGATGATATTTTTAATAATCCTTATTTTAATATTGGTTTAGCTTTAAGCGGTGAAACTGAAAATAATAGCAAATGTGAGTGTTCTAAAAAAGATGAAGAAATACTTAGAATTTTGGATGAAATAGAAGATAAATTAAGTAAATTTTAAGTAAAAAAAAATAATAAAATATATATATCACAAATTTAATTTTTATTTCGAAATTAAATTTCAAAGGGAATTTTTTATGTTGATTTCAGTAAATCAACTAACCTTAAAGTTTTAATTATATCATCTTTGTATTTTGCTTCTGTTCGAGTGTTTCCAAGCATAACAAATTTAAATTTTTTCTGATCTTTTATAGTGCATAAATTAGTTAAATACTCGAAAATCGTTGTTATCATTATTGGATCTTTATCATTTGTTTCATCCAATTTTTCAATCTTTCTAATTATTCTTGACGAAGGTGGTTTATAAAAGACATTCAACTTGCCTTTTTTATCATAAGATTCGTAATTTTTAACAGAATCTGCTTGTTGATCTCTCATAGATTCATCTTTCTCTAATTCTCTTTTTAAATCATCTTTTAAGGTTCTTTTTAGTATAGTTTTACCTGAAATATTTTCTTCTCCAGTGAAATAATAGATCATGTGAGCGAGAGATTCGTTTATGAAAAATCCTTCTCTAATTACGTCTTTTATAAATTCCAATTTTTCAATATATAGATTAACTTTGGATTTTTCTGGAAGTAAATCAAATTTGTCTTTAGAAAAATCTATTCTTGTATATGAAGCACTTGAAAAAAAATTAAGTTTTGGGTCTTTGGTGGTAATAGGTTTAACAGCAAATGGTAAAGCAGCATTTTTGATGTCTTCTCCAGACGCTGATTTTGTATAAAACTGTTTTGCTATTTCAAGAGGTTCTTCTTTTCCTGCTGAATCAATGAAAGTTACATACCCAGTTTTTCCATCTTTTTCAATTTCATAAACAATGAATAAATGTGTTCTACTTGAAGTTGGATTGTTTGGTGTTTCTTTAATACTATGAAGTGCTATTCTGTCTTTTTCAAGTTTAATAAAATCTATTGGGGAATTATCTTCTTTTGCATATGTTTTCAAATCAAAATTTCTAATTTTACTTTTTAAATTACCTTCTTCGAAATGAGGTCTTGATGGATCAGTTTTAATAAAATCATCTGAGTTTAAATGATGTTCAAAAATCTTAAAAGGTTTAACATTTATACCATTAGTAGTTAATGATTCAATTAATAATGGTATTAATCCTGGGTCACCTTTACCTCCAAGAATAGTCCAACTTTTTCCAGAACCAGATATACCATATCCAAATAAAATTGTTGAACGTCCTAATAAACTGTTTATATTTAATGGAGAATTTTCACCAGACATTTCATCAAATAAATTCTTATTTTTTGTAATATTTTTTAAACCATCTTTGATATGTTGTGTTGTTGTAAATGAAACTTTAGAAAAAGGACCAAACTTATTAGACAAAGGATCAAACTTATCAACTTCAGTATCAGGTTTTATTTCAATTGTTTGATCATTATTAATTTTAAAAAAATTATTTATAATATAACCACCATCTTCGGCAACTATCTTATCACCACCCGGAGGAGGAGTTGGTTTGATTTTCATGTAAACCTTAATTTTACCAAATCGACTTATGTTCATTTCTTCAAGATCATTTTTAAGTTTTATGAGACCATTTATATTTATATCAACTTTCACCTTCTCCGCTTCGTAATTTGTTTTAAAAATACCAAATTCCGTTTCTATTTCAGGTTTAGTTTTAGCATCAGTGTATTTTTCAAGACTTTTTTGAATATTATTAATAATACTTTCAATTTCGGATTTAATTTTATCTATTTTCTCTTTATTTATTATCTTAATTTGTTCACCATATCTTTTTTCAACTTCACTCAATTTAGAAATCTTTTTGTCGTCATCTTCTATATTTTTGGCAGCTTCAAAGGATGCATCATTTATTGCTTTAAAAGTTTTTTGTTCTTCATCTGATAAACCAGACGTTTTTATTATTTTCTCAATACTTCTTATTAGTTCTTGGATTTCTTTATTTTTTCCGCCTTGTTTGGATAGAATAATATCAATTTTATTTTGTATTTTTTTTAATTTTATTAATATTTGTGTATGCTTTTCTTGTATATCACCCAATTGTTTTATAGCATCTTCCATTTTTATTCTATAGTTTTTTTTTTATTTTTCTTTAAAATCTTCTTTTGGATTTTCTAGACTTCTTTCTAGAGTTCTTTTTAGACTTCTTTTTAGACTTCTTCTTGATTTGTTTCATAGACTTCTTTTTGGATTTCTTCTTAATCTGTTTCATAGACTTTCTTTTTCTTCTTGATCTTGACTTCTTTCTACCGCCATCGGCTACACTTTTAACTTGTTCTTGAATTGCGTTCACCTCTTCCAATATAGAGTCAGTGTCTGTATTTAATTGTGCAATTTTTAAATTTAAGTTATCAATTGTCAATTCGAAATATCCTTTTTCTTGACCTAATTCGTCAATTTTTTTTTTTAATTGTTCAATTTGAGATTTTGCTGCAGAATCCCCTTGAGTTGATTGACTTTTTAATGTTTCTAATTTACTATTTAAGTCTTGAATTTCGGATATCGAATCATCCTTTAATTTAGATACACTCACAATATCTTGTCTAAGTTGGGTAATATTTTCTTCTTTTGTTTTCAATTCTAACTTAAGTTTTTCTATTTCATTACTAATTTTTTTTAGTGTTTCAATTATAAGATTTTTTTTTTCCGACATTTTTATTATTTAAAAGAATTTTTTTATTTAAAAAAATTAAAATAATCAACTGAAATTCCATCTGAGCTTCTATGATAATTCCAAACTAAACTATTATTATTGAAAACCGTGAGTATTCCAAATCCAAAATCTTTGTAGTTGTAGTATTCAGTGTAATCGTGTTCCAAATAATCATCAGTTTCAGGTCTTTCCTGATATTCCGCCGCACCTTATATAATATGATAGATTCAATTTTCATCTTTTTTTCCATTTATTGATACGTGGTGATGAACTGAAGAATCATGATACTGAATCGACTTTCCTTCTGAAAATAAGTCTAATTTATCAGGAGAATAATCGCAAAAAATTACAGATTTCGATTCATAAGGTTTTTTAGTAGACCAATAAATAGTAATGGAGTCGTCAGTTAAAAGCGAAACGGAAATTATAAGGAATAATGAAAGAACTGTGTATAATAGTGTTGAACAAAGTTAAAAATGTATTTAAATTAAGTTAATTTTTATACACAGAAATTAAATTGTTCTAAAAATGAAGCAAATACTTTATCATTGCTTTTAGAGAAGTCTTTTAATTTATAACTAATAACATCAAAAAGTTTGTTGTGTGAGGTTATAAATTTTCTAATATTTGGAAGATTAATGATTTGAACTAAAATCATAATTTTTATTTTTTTTGTCAAACCAGTGTCTTCTGATCCAATTGAAGACAAATATTCTTTCAAAAGACTTGTTATTTCATCGGAATTTATTTCATTTTTTTCAATAAATTTATAATATAATATTGAATCGGTGTTATGGAAATTAAAGATTTCCATAGTTAAATAAACCGAAGGTAATTGAAAGAAATCACATATTTTTTTAAAATTTTCCTTTCTTTTTTGTTCTTCGTCGAAGTGGTTATTTTCAACCAATCCAATGCATAAATCGCATTGACAATAACATCCGTCTTCTTCATTATGACAACATTCTAGACAAAAACAATCTTGGTTGCCGTTTCTGCAAATGTAATTGGTGGAGGCGTTTTGGTAAGTTGTCATTTCAAAAGGTTTTGAAAAATATCAAACAAAAAAAATACAAAAAATCAATTTTTTTGTAAACCTAATAAATAATGGTTTCAATTAAATTTTTGTAACAACTACGTCTAGGTAAATGAAAATCTGAATAGACTCCGAATTTAATTTTAACTTTATATTCATAAATGTGTTTATCAATTTCTAATATGTCATGTCTATCTAATCTATTAAATTTTGTGTCTTTGTCTGAAAAAGTTGTCAATCTCATTGTTTTTTCATTCCATGCATTTGCATATTCAAAAAGTTTCAATTGATCACACGCCCAAATTACTGAATAAGGAGATGAAATTTGATAAAAGTGTCCTTTATTTATATAATATTCATACCAATGTTCGATGGTATTATTGATATCTAAAATTGTTTTAATAGAAAAAATGTCAGACCAAGTTTTAAAATTAGCTGCACAAAAACAGATTGGATATTGTAAATGTTCTGAAATAACGTTTCTATAAACGACGAAATTTTGTTCGTCGATGTGTTTAATTGGTTCGGTGTAAAAATGATTATTAAGAGGTATTAGATCCATATCAGATATAATAATTGAATTTTTAACATCATTCATTAAAGCTGGGTATAAAAGTCTAACACATTGTGCTTGAAAAGCTGTTGGAATATCTTTAATGGGTTTAAATAAAATTATATCATCTTTAAAATGTGATAAATCATCAGGTATAAAAGAAGAAACCAAAATAAATTTCGTTTCAATCCCGACATAATGTTTCCAAGAGTATTTCACAATATCAAAAAATTGAGTGTAATCATCATTTAAATCACATGCCACGACGGATAAATCTAATTTCATGTTTAAATAAACATTTTCATTTTTTAAATGTGAATATAATAAAACAAATTTAAAGATATGTGTTTTTAATATAACCAGCCATATCTCAGTTGGTAGAGCACCGGACTGTAACTGTCTGATAATTGATATCCGGGTGTCGTGAGTTCAATTCTCACTGGTTGGAAAATATTAAATAAAAACATGTTTATTTAATATAATTAATCACATCATCTTCTGTATGAAAAAATTGAAAATAAATGAGCTTTTTTATTATATAAAATTAAGAGGATGAATATTTTATTTACAGATGGTAGTTGTTTGAAAAATCCAGGTGGTCCTGGAGGTTGGGCTTTTATACTTATTGATAAAGATCGTGAAATTCATATGAGTGATGGAGCTAAAAGTACAACTAATAATAAAATGGAATTACAAGCAGTTATAGAAGGGCTTAGATTTATTAAACCAAAAGAAGAATGTAAAATTTATAGTGATAGTCTATATGTAATAAATTGTGCAATAGGAAAATGGAAAAGAAAAGCGAATCAAGATTTATGGGAAGAGTATGAAAAAGTATCATTAAATAAGAAAGTTGAGTTTGAATGGATTAAGGGACATTCAGGTAATGAATATAATGAAAAGGTTGATAAAATGGCATTGTCTGAAGCCCGTTCAATTGATATTTAAACACAAAAACTAAATAAAATAAATGGGTCACGATTACATTATTAAAAATATTTTAGAAGTTGTTTTTAAAACTGGAAAAATGAATATAACATTGGAAGAGATGAAATGTTATTGTAAAGAGACTGATGCATTTGAAGTGAATAGTGATTGTTCTGATTATGATTCAGATGATTTCTATAATAAAAAATATTTAACAACTGAATCTTATGGGAAACTCGAAATTTATAATGAAGCAATTGGTTGGAGAAATGAAAAAATAAAAAATAAGCATTCTGATTTATTATTAGAAAATGATGTTGATTTGAAAAATGTAATTAGTATAGTGAAAAAACAGGTTAGATATTTACGACGTTAGATATAATAAAATAATATATTTTTTATATTATTTTAGTCATGAAAATGTATTTTAAAAAAACACATATTAAATAAATAAACATATTAAATATAAAAGATGTCCGAAGAAGAAAAAAAAGAAGAACCGATAGATGAATCATCTATGAATTTAAATTATGAAGATGAATATAATACAATGAATAATAATAATTACGAAGACGAAGACGAAGACGAATATGACAACGAATATAATAACAATAATGAACCTGATGATGACATAATTGATAATTATTCAGAAATTGATAGAATTTTCGAAGAAGTTTTAATGACTTATATAACAAGCACTAGAAATGTGTCAATTCCGGCGATTTCAGAACCACTTACACCATCCACTTATTATTACCCATCTCGAACAAATTCAATTATTATTCCACAATCATCATCATTTGATATGGGTTTTAGATACCCATCAACTTCTGAAAGAAGATTTAATAATATAAGACGATTAAATGATGTATTTTTGGATAGAATAATTGATAGAATAATTGATCCATTTGAAAGTGTTTTAAATCAAAGCTTTGATGAACAACCAACTGTCTCAAAAATTAATGACGAAATTGAAATAGAAAGTTTTAAATATAATAGTTTAACTACAGATGAAAAAGAAAAGAATTGTTGTATATGTTTAGAAGATTTTACAGTCGAAGACGAAGTTTCATTTTCAAAGTGTCACCATTTATTCCATACTAAATGTGTAAAAGAATGGTCAACTTATAAAACAACATGTCCAGTTTGTCGTGACAATTTTGAATAATAAAAAATATTTGATATAAATAAAAAATAAATAAAAAATAAAATGGGAAATAGTTTAAAAAAAATAAATGATGTAAAAAACGGAATTGATTTCTTGAAAGATTATAGCTTCGAATTAATATTTGGTGTGTGCATAGTATTGCTAATTTTGTTTTCTATATATAGAAAATATAAAGGAGAAAAGGGAAGTTGGTCAACAAAATATTTTTATGATTCAAAAACATCATCATCATTGGTTGATAAAAATGATTTTAAGACGAATCGGGTCCGAACTGACAGTAAAGGTGAAATAGAATGCCGAAGAGTATTAGAAAAAATTTTCAACAAACCTTTCAATAAAGCAAGACCTAATTTTTTAAATAATCCAGTGACAGGCGGAAATTTCAATTTGGAATTAGACTGTTATAATGAAGATTTACAAATTGCCGTGGAATTCAATGGTCAACAGCATTATAAGTATGTTCCTTATTTTCATAAAAATAATGAAGCTTTTTTGAATCAAAAATATCGTGATGATATGAAAAGAAGAATGTGTAAAGATGAAAATATAATTTTAATAGAAGTTCCATATACAGTGAAATTAGAAAATATCGAACGATTTATTAAAGATGAGTTGAAAATAAAATTAAGTAGATTTAACCGATAACAAAATAATTCATGTTGTTTTCCACTAAATATTGAAATGCTTTATTATATCGAGTGAAATGTTGATCTGTGTCCAAATGCATTATACCATCACCAGATTTTCCGTATTGCAATTCACATCCAGATTTCCACCATAGATTAAAGTTTGCTTTATCATCTTGAATTTTATAAATATAAATATTATTCATGGCTAAAAAATTTCCAATCATCAAGTCGTCGCTTGTGAAACAATATTCATTTTTTGAAAAAAAACGATAGTAATCTTCCATTGAATAATTATTTTGATTAGTTATTTTATTTATGACGGAGCTGCTAAAGCAAACTGACATGTATCCTTCTGGGATATTTACATAACAAGGAACATTATTGTTTCTAATCCAGTTTTGAGGTCCTTTAAAATCAAAACCTGAAAAACAGTAAACAAAATTGGGATTTATATTAATATACTTTATAAATGTTTCGATTGTATGTGGTAACATTAATACATCATCATCTACATAAATTATATTAGCATTGGGGTGTTCAGAATAATCTGATAAAGTTGGTAAAAGTTTCATTATAGGACCATAATCTTCTTCATATTGAAAAATTTGTATTTTATCGTTGTTTTTTATAAAGTCTGGAATGTCATAATATTGACCAGTTCGTTTGAATTGTTTTGGTATGTTTATTCGAATTAGATCCGGAGGATATGTTTGATTGAGTATTGAATCTAATGTATTTTTCATTAATTTGATTCTTCTTGGGGAAGTAGTTATAGATACTATAATAACCACATGGTTTTTATTAGTTGTTGTTTTGTAATTATTTTCTATATCATTTTCATTCTGTATATTATTAGTTTTTTGTTTAGAAGAATAATTGTATAATTTGTATAAAATGAATACTGTGAATATAAGTAAAAATAGATAAAATACAATTTTCATTTTCATTTTTTTAAATACAACTTCACATTTCTTAAAACGAATTAAATTTTTGTCATTTCAGTGTTTTTATAATCAGTATTAGCTTTACTACTTAGTTTACGAATAAGAAAAATAAAAAAGAAAACTATCAATGCAAGTAACCCCAACGAACCCGTGACAATACCAGCTATTACACCTGGACTATACGAAGATGAAGATTCACTATTTTTCACATCACTATTTTTCGGATTGAGGTCTTCTTTAACTATTTTTACAAAACGTCCTTCGATTTTTGTTGACATATCTACTCCACTAATAAATCTAATGGCAATTGGTGCTGCAAATTTATATTTTTCATCTTCTTTAATATAAGACTTTGACACGGCATCATCTATTACTAAAATTAGATCTTTTGCCAAATAATATAAATCATCTTTATTTATGTCAACGATGATTTCATCTACAACTGTTTTTTCATCACCTATATTGATATTAATAAGCGGTTTATATTCAATTACATGTGGTTTTATTATTTCTAGATCACCTTTATCGATGTCAAATAGTATCTGGATTATGTTCGTGTTTGATCCAGTTGGACTAGATATTTGTTTGAAATAAAAGTTATTACTTGATATGAATGACGGGAAGGATGCATCGCGTTTTTTTTCAACTGCATATTTTTTTTCAGATAGATTCATTTTTATTTTATATAAAAGATTATTTAAAAAGAAGATATTTATTTTTTAATAATAAGAATGGAACAGCAAATTTTAAATAAAGAATTAGAAGAAAGAAAAAAAGAAAAAGAAAATTCTTTGTGGAATAATTCAATGATAACGTCTGCTTTGAATGCAATGTCTCACGATGAACTTGAACATTATAAAAAAATTGGGGAATCTATGTTTGGTGAAATTAATTTTGAAACTGCTGGTGTTACTGATAAAAACAATATTCCTATATTTTTAACCGATGCCGCATCTTATATTTGTGAAAGTTTAAAATCCGGGCTACACCCAAGTATGCTTACAGAGAATGAACAATGTATTATGGAAAATGTATTTGGGAAAGAGTGGTATAAAATATATGATTATGTAGAGGAAGATTTAAGAGAAGTTGTGACTCTTAAAAAAGAAGATAAGTGAAATTCATTTTAAATTCATTTTTAAATTTAAAATTACGATTTTGGTAAATTTAATGGTTTAATACCACCCCCTCTTACACCTAGGTAGTTACTTCCACCACTTAATCCTAAAGGCGTTGAATCATCTGGTGTTGTTTCTTCACTACTATCATATTTATTTGGTAATAAAGGTTTATAATTTTGTTTTTTTGGGGTTGATAAACGAATCGTTATTTCTTTTTTTAAAAAAATAATAGATAATAACAAAGTGGCAAATACACCAAATAGAACTAAAAATGTTATCATCAATGCAAAATATGTTTCTGAATCAGTATTAGAAAAATCAGGTTTTGTTTTTCTTTGTGTTTCAACGTATTCATCATTTTTTGATTTCAAAACGGTGAAAGTGATTCCTAATATCAATGATATTAACATTGCAAAAAACGTTGCTAATAAAATAATAATATATCGTTCCATTCTTTATTTTTTTATATATTAGATTTTTATAATTTTATCAAATACTCCTTCTGTGCATTGATGTGCCACAACTAGAACATTTTTATTTTTGAAATGTTCTTTGATTGTGTCGAAAACAATTGATGTTGATTCGGAATCAAGACTAGCAGTGCATTCATCTAACATTAATAGAGGAACATTGAATATTTCCGCCAATGCGAGCGTGAATGCTAATATAACACGCGATGTCTCACCACCTGAAAGATTTGTTATATCACAATCTGAACCTTTATAACTAATTTCAACATTAATCTGAGGTTTGCTATTTTTTTTTGTTTCTTTGAAACAGCAAAGATTTACATTAATAGGATTATCAGGAAAAAAATTTTCTAAATAAACTTGAGAATGCATATTTATCGTATCCACAATATTTACCATTGCTATTGATTCTGATTCAATAATTTTTTCTAATAATAATTTAGAAGCATTATACTTATTTTTTGCTATTTCTTCTTTTTCTTTCAGATCGTCAAGTTTTTTAGTCCAGTTATCATATTTCTCTTTTTCTTCTATATATTTGTTGTATTTTTCAATATTTTCAAGATTATCTTTATGTTCATCTCTTTTAGAATTCAAAGATTCAATTTCTTCTTTTAAAATATTCATGATATCATTGAGTTCTTTTTCCGATTTTATAGAATTGTATATACTTAAATGTTCATCTATTTTGTTCTGATTGCTTTTTTTCTGAATGTCCAATTCTTTTTCTATTTTCTTTCTTTTATCTGCAAAATTTTTAATTTGAGTTTTCTTATTTTGTTCTTCGAAAATACTATTTCGTAAGTCTTCTTCATCTTCATCAAAGACATTTTCGTCTATATTTTCAAAAGATAATTCATATTCTTTAATCTGTTTTGATAGTTGTTCGACTTTATTTTTAGAAACCAAATACGAAGAAGAAAATTTTTGATTTGATAGATTATTTTCGAGAACAGAAATTTCTTTCTCAAGTGTAATTTGGGTTTTCAAATAATTCTCCATGTGTTCAATATCTTCTGAAAAAGACTCAACACTTGGCTGTTCATCATATTGATTCTCTATATTTTCAATTTGTTCTTTAATTTTTTGATTTTGATCTATTTTATTTTTAATTTTATTGATTGTTGATTCAAGTGATTTAATATCCTTGTTTAATCCATGAATTTCTGAAATCAAATCTTCTTCTTTCAAATCTTCAGATAATTCTGGCAATGAATTATTAAAGGCGTAAAGTTTTTCATTTTCAAAAAATAAATTTTTATTACAGCAAGGACATGAATAGGTTATCTTTTTCTTTTTTAAAATAGTTAGTTTCTCTCGTTTTTCTTCATATAATAACCGTTTTTCTTCCAATAATTTTTCTGGTTTTTCCAAATCATCTATGTTCACATTAGCATCGATCTGTTTTTTTAAAAATGCAATTTTTTTGGCATCTTCCAAAAATCCTTTTAGGTCTTTTATAAGATCAACGCATTCATTTTTATTATACTCGTTCCACAAACATTTATTTTTCAAATCTAATTTATTTGTTATTTCTAATATTTCTTTTTCTTTCATAATTTCCAATTGATTTGAACTTTCTTCGAATTGTGATCTTATATTTTTGACTTTGAAGAATTCTATTATAGTTTGAAGTCGTTTTTTTAATATTTTTAGTTCTTCATCCCCAATATAATCACTTGATTGTTCTTCTAAACTTAAATTTTCTAAAGTTAAAGATAATCCTTCTATATTTTCATCTTTATTTTGAATGAAAGAGTTCAATATTAAAGTATCGTTGAGTTCCTTTTGTGTTTTTGAAAATATATGAGAATTTTTTTTTATAGATGTTTCACAATTTTTATAACGAATCTCTTCATTTTTAGTTGTAAGTTCCATATTTTTTGTTTTTAAAGGAAATATTACTTCAATAGGTAAAGTTAGTTCGCATATAACCTGTTCCATCGTTTGTATTTGTGACATAAGTTTGATAAAAGTCTCATTATTTTTTTGTATCAAATTTTTGCATTTTGTCCGGATTTCTTCCAAATTAATATCATTGAAGGAAAACTTTTCTAAAAAAGAAAGTTTTTCTGATGGACCCATAACAATAAACGAATTTAATGCATTTTGAGCTATATAACCAGTTACATTAAAAGATGTTCCAAATTTTTGATTTATAATATTTTGAGCAACATCATCTTGGAAAGTTTTATCATCAACTTTAACAATCAAATTATTTGGTTTTTTCTTTCTGATTATATGTAAATCTTTAAAAGTAAATTCAACCGAACAAGATGTTTGTCCATGACTTACAACTTTTTGACCTGTTCCGTATAATACAAAATTTATAGACATTAAAATAGAACTTTTCCCCTGTCCACTAGGAGCAGAAATAAGATGTAATCCATCTTCACCAAAATCAAAACTGCTGTCTGAATAACATCTAAAATTTACAAGTCTAAGTTTCATTTCTTTTTTAAAAAATTTATTCTTTAAAAAAAAATATTTCAATTTTTAATTTATATCTGATGAGAATTTGCATTTATTTGCATAGTATAAGATGTGGATTGTAAATTAGAATTCCAAATAAACAAATTGAAAATTATATTACTATAAGGTTTTATTTTTATTGTTGAAGAAATTAAAAAATTATGTTTAAAATAACCTTCATCTTTTTCAAAAATTGATGATGAAATAGGGAAAACATGATCATTTATTGAAACCGAAATAAACTGAAAATTTACAGGAAAAAATGAATAATATTCAATTGATATATATAATCCTTCATTTAATGCTATAGCTGAAATATTATTTAAATTCACCGAGAATAATTTACTTCCAATTGTTTCTTGTATTGGAATATTTAGAATATTTATAAAAGATATTCGATCATTTCCGGTTTGTTTAGAGACAACAACCGGATCAATACATGGTTCATTGTAGCATTTTTGAAAATAATCCTTAGGGCATAATTTTCCACCATTTACTCCATATGTTGTTATTTTATAATCAACTTTTTGAATTCCTTCACCGCAAGAAGTGCTACATTTTCCTATTTCTACTGTATATTCACAATCAGTTTTAATCAATTCTAGCAAGGTGGGTGAATCAAATGAAATAGGTTCGCTTACATTTTGTGTTACGTTCCCCATTTTAATTTTATTTTAATATCAATATAAAATTCGATATTTTAAATTTTAAATTGTATATAATAAAAATAATATTTTAAATGAAAAGTAAGAAAGGTAAAAAAATAAAATCGGTTAAACCTTTAAAAAGAAGATCTAGATCAGTAAAGAAGAGACCTAGAAGATCAAGATCATTGAGAAAGAGACCTAGAAGATCAAGATCATTGAGAAAGAAAACTATGGATGGTGGAGATGAAGATAGTATTTATGATGTGATCGACTCAAAGTTTCGTGAAATAAATGATACACTTGATAAAAAATTAAAAGATTTAGAAGAAAATGTTATGTCAAAATTTCCAAATATAACAATAAGTGTAGTTCAAATAGTCGGTTATTTCAAAAATGTAGATCCTTTTTCACCTCATGTGATAAATACTGAATCAAGCGGTAAAGGAAGTGGATTCATTATTGATATTACAAAAGGTTTGATTTTAACAAATGCTCATGTTGTTGAGAATGCTATATATTTATATGCTTTAACTGAAAAGTTTAGACAAAAACAAATTAAATTGAAAATTATTTCACTTTGTGTTGAAAAAGATGTTGCTTTATGTCAAATAGAAAAAAAAGAAGATCGTCGCGATATACAAGGAGAAAAAAAACCTGATGAAATAAACATGAAATTTGTTGATAATTTTGATTTGAAACATTTAGATAAAGTTTTTGTTATTGGATATCCATTAGGTTTTGACAATATTAAAGCAACTGCGGGAACTATTACAGGATTTTTTAGTAATACCACAAGCGAAGAAGGAGGTAATGACATATTTATTGATTCAGAAGACACTTCTTCTTATATTGAAACAAGTGCTCCAATAAATCCTGGTAATAGTGGAGGACCTTTAATTAATCCGAAGGGTGAAGTAATAGGTATAGTTTCAGCTGGTAGAAGTTTTGCAGGATTTATGAGAATTGCCCAAAATGTAAATTATGCAGTAGGTTCTAGAACCATTTTATCTATTTATGATGATTTATCAAGACCAATAGACGAAAAAAAAGAAGTTGTTATTGTTATTCAGCCTAGATATAGTTTAAAATATAACAAAACAAGTAAAATTCAACTAACAAAATTAAATTGTCCTTCAGAAGGAATATATATTTCTAAAATATATCATGATAGTAGTTTCAAACATGAAATAAATGAAGGTGATATTCTTTGTAAAATATCATTCAATGATATATATAAAAATAAAGGTTATTTTGATATTATAAACAAATATAATGAAAAAGAAAATAAAGGTAATGAAGTGTCATATGAAATAAAAAGTGATGGTTTTCTTGTGAATAATCAATATAAAGATAGGAAATTTGTTTTAAAAGAACTTTTCGATTCAATACCGATTGGAACAAATCTTACTTTTAAAATTTTTAGAGATGGGGAATTAAAAGATATAAAAGTATCTTTTAAAACTGTGTCATCTAATAGAAATAGAATAGCATTACCTGGATTTGAACCGTATAAATTTATTATAACACATGGACTATGCATCGGCGAATTAACTTTAAATCATGTGTTTTACAATCAAAATTTAATTAAATTTATTGAAGGTGAAAATAGATATAATAGTTTTTTAATAATAAATTGGATATTTCCTCAAACAGAAGCATCTAATCTTAATATGAAACAAGGAACTATTATTTCAAAAGTGAATGGTGAACATGTTTCGAAAATAAAAGATTTAAAAAAAGTGTTGGAAACAAAAGATTTAGATAGTTTAGAAATAATCAGTTTTGAGAATGACAAATTTGTAATAGCAAAAGATCCTGACGAAAATAAACGAATTGAAAAAAATATTAATAATGCAATATCGATTATATCTTAATAATCGTTGTTTTATCACATTTGTTTGAGAATACTATTAGAATTATCATAATTATTAATACAAAATATTTTTAAGACTGTTGAATAATCTTTTTAGGGATAACCATGTTTTTTTTGAAAAATGAAAGAAATTTATCTAACCATGTGTCAACACCATGTTCTTTTAAAGTTAGATAGCAAAATCCTGCTTTTGCCCAAACATCTATCATTGGTATAATAGAATTTTCTGTATCAATACTAATTATTTCTTCTTCCGCAAGTAACCAAACTATTGGGTATATAGACCATAAAATAATAGTGTAAAAAGAGTTCTTTTTATTTTCTTTATTTTCATCATTTCTTCTAGATATTTCCAAGAGATTTACAAAAATTGGAATAAATAAAATACATCCTATTGTGAACCAGATAATTCTATTTGCATGTGATTTTTCCAGTCTTCCAAATAATCCAGAAATCATCATTATTGAATTTAAACTGACTAAAAAAAATATTTTTTCTATTGGAATTTCAGCTTTGTATAGTATACAAAATAAAATTATTCCAGTTGTTAAAACCCAATCGGTGTATCTAGCAATTAAAATATTATGTTCGTTTATAAACATCGCAACGTATGCAATACTTGCAATTATAGGTACAAGTGAAACCAAAACCAATTTATAATAATAACAGTAAAAAGCCAAAAAAACGAATTTTAAAACAGCTAAAACTCTGAATATTTTAACAATTATATCAGGTTCTTTGTATTGAGGATCCAGAATTTTTTTGTCTTTATTTTCTTCTGAATGTGGTGAATTCATATTTTTTATTATATTAAATATAATAAAAAATATTGATTTAGAAATTAGAATTTTAATTGTAAAATGGAAGAAAAAAAAGAACTAAATGTAAATTATATTACGTTTGGAAAATATAAAGATAAGGATCTCACAGATTTATTAAAAGATCGTAAGTATTGTTTATGGTTAGTAGAACAAGATTGGTTCAGAGAAAGTTATGAATATCTTTACAATTCACTAAAAAAATATGACCCTAAAAAATATTTTTTTTCAAATGTATTTGAATGTGAAGAAGATGATTTAGTTGAAAATTACAAGTATTTCAATTTAATACAAATACCTGATTTAAAAATTGCATTAAGCGAAAAAGAACTTTTTTGTTATTCATTTTATTTGAAAATGATCAATAAGATGAAAAATGATGTAAAAAATAATATTATTATAAAAAAAAATAACCCATTTGATATAAAAGCTCCATCGAAATGGTTAAAAGTTTTAGAAGAGGAAGGTAAGGATTTAGATATAAAAAGAGATGATTTTAAAGAATTTATGTCATGTTATGAATTACAAAATATACCCTTTATTTTAGAAGATATAAAAAAAATTGGAGGAATAGAATATAAAGGTGCAAAATCTTTTACAATAGCCAAAAAAAGATCAACAGATCAAGAAAAGTATTGGGAAAATATTCTGAAAGAAAAATATAGCGATAGTATTGGAAGTCAATTTAAATATGAGAAGTGTATATTTGATTTTATATGTATTCCTAAAAATACGATTTACGAATGTAAATTAGGATTAAAAGACTTTAATGAGGAACAATTTAATAAATATCAAGTCGCTCTACAAAAATACAATATAATATATCTAATAGGTAATGATTGTGTTATAAACGTTGATTTAGAAACAATTTACACAAATAATATGGAAAAATACATATTATATCAATGTCAAATTCCTTTGTTGAAAAATCCTAGCAAATTTGATGAATTGATTTTCGATTTTGATATTTGTGAAATGGAAGATTTATCATCTGTTCTTTAGTAATAATGATTTGAAATTATGTGAATCATAAACTATTGTATCAAAACCTTTTATAAATTGTTCCTCGAGATAATCTCTTAACCCAGATGGTTTATAAGTTATAATTTTATCAAATCCAGAAAATAAATGATTTTCCAATATAGAAAATCTTTCTGGTTGAAATTCTCTTTTTAATATTTTCACAGGTGTTCCAAGAGCAATACATGGTAAGGCTATATGAAGTCTGTTTTTTGTAACTAGATCTTTTGTTTTAAGTTCATCTATAAGATTTCTGGCTATAATAAATTGTTTATCAAATGGAATAATACCTGTTTCCTTATCTTCATGCATATAAACGGCTTTTCCTTTTCTTGGGCCATCATAAATGGGTATAGTGCAAGTTGAGCATCCGGTAAAAATGGATTTTAAATGAGGTAATTTTTCGACTTCTGACATTGTGAATTTGTCTCAACAACCAATTAAAGTGTTTTTGCTAATATTTTTCATCATATTTCTATCTGAATGAAGTCCTATATATAATGCGTTATTGGTAATTTTTCTTTCTGATGTCTATGCCATCCATTAATAAACATGTCATTTTCTGTCATTTGAGATCGATCTTCAAAATTTGTCATTTTTATATCGTATTTTTTTTCAATGAAATCCATTAAAGCTATTGCATCGCCTATATTTGCATTTTTCTCAGAGTATTTCACAAGTTTTATTTATTATTTTAAACTAAAATATATTTTTCTTAAATAAATATAAACTATGAACAAAAGCAGCGCCGAGATTCAACGACAAAAAAATATAGATTCTGTTAAAATGGAAATTTTTTACAAAAATAGCAACGAACCTTATATTGTGGAAAATTCTATATACAATGTTCAAAATGATATGGATGTTTTTCCATATTCTAGATGGTTTCAAGGTGTTCCAACCGATGACAGACCTATAGTATCTGAAAGAGAAGCCGGTTGGACACCGAAAAATATATTACAAAATAGAAATAAAACAGAAAAAAAGAAAGATCCTCTCAAACCTTCAAATTTATGTTTTCAAGCTGCATGTTCAGTTGTTTATCCATGCTATGCACAAGATACTGCTTACATTGGAATTAATAAAGCATGTATAAACGAATACCGTTGAAAATATACCGTTGAAAAATTAAAATAAAATATTATTACAATTAAATAAATATATAAATAATGAATAATAAAATAATGAGGGATGAACAGATTTCATCATTGATAAGACTTTACCCTGATTTGTTTCCTGATTATTTGAATTTCGCCGCAGATTTTCACGCAGATTTCACAGATGTTGGAAAAAAAAATACAAAAAAAAAGAAAAAAAGTAAAAAGAAAAGAAGTGGGAAAAAATAAATTTATTACACCAAATAGGTGTGGATATGTAATAAATTTTTAATTTATAGTTATATTCAAGTATTACTATTAGTTACTGTTCGTGTTTTTAAGTCTATGCTTTGATTAACAACCTCTGAAATATATAGTGAATAACTTCTATATAACCAGTCTTCTCCTTCATCATCATCCAATTCATTTCTTTTTAATAAAAATTTTTTAAATTTTTCATAATTTATATTTGAGTTAGGAGATAAGTTGTCACATAATCTAACTTCTAAAGCCATTTCTTTTTGAATTAAAAAAGTCATCCAACTTTCAAATAACGTTTTTTTAATTGAAAAAACTTCATCCGTGAATTGAACATTAACAGATTCTGTTTGGTAATATGAACTATATGTGCTTCTAATTAATTTTTGAACAATTGAATCAATAACCAAATTAAGTTTACCGACTTTAATATTAATTGGGCTGTCAAATGAAATAGTTCTAAATTCCATCTTAACTTCTTTTTTTTCATTGACAATTTTCAATAGAGACGCGGCAATTAAATAATCTCCTTCACTCATTTGTTTCTCACATAATTCCAACATATTATTCAAAACTAAATCTTGGGTGCTCATTATATACTAAAAATATTGATTTTCTTTTTTAAAAAAATCATTTTTTCTTATGAACATCTTTTGCATTGAGATGTGGGTTTTCTTTCATAATTGAATCCTTCAACTCCTACAGCTGATGTGGCAGGAGCCGGCGTAGGACTATTATTATTATAACTATTTCCCAATGAATCACTAATATACTGCATGTATTGAGGTCTTAGAATATTTTCTACTCCAACACGATCCTGTGCGCTATTACATCCTTCTCTTTTAGTGTAAAAAGAGTCAGCACAGGCAACACGTCCTGCAGTATCTAACCCATTCCATACAGGGCATACAAGATTTTTAGGATTTAAAAATCTATCAGATTGAATTCTTTGCTGATAAGCAGTGTCAACTTTGCATGTTCGTAATGCGCTTTCTAAATTTACTATTCCAGACATTATATTCTTTATTAAAAAAGAAAAAAATAAAAAAAAAAATCTCGAAAAAAAATATAAAAAAAATCACGAGTTATTCACTAATAATTGATGAACTGTTAATTTTTGAGTTCGTCCAATTCGATTAGCTCTTCCGATAATTTGCGTTTTTTGCGAATCCGACATTCTATGACATAAAATGATATCAGTTGATTCAGTTAAATTAAGTCCCGCGCCATTGAAATTTGAATTCAAAAATAAAACTGGTATTTTTCCGCTTTTAAAAAGATCAATATGTTTTTCTCTATTTTTTGAAGATCCTTTCATTTCAATAAAAGAAATTTTATGTTCTATTAGAGCATCGCACATAGGATAAAAAGTATTATCATATTCAGAAAATACCAAAAATTTCCCATCTTTTTTATTTGTAATAATTTCTATTACTTTTTGAACTTTAGTCATCCTAATTTCTTTTGTGTATTTATGTTCAGATTCGTCTACAGCCCCTTCATTTGTTTCAACATAAATTAAATCACATGGATTTACTCTGCATCTACATGTTGGACATGAATTTTTTTGTTGAAGCCATTTCAATAAGCATTCTCCGCAAAATAGATTTTGACAATTTGGTTCAAGTACAGGATTTTCAAATCTTTCACAACAAATTAAACAATCTTCGCTGAGCATATTTTGAAATCTTTCATCGATTGACGAAATTTGTCTTAGTAGAAGTTCTTTTTTTTCAATATAAAGTTGTATTCTACCATCGTCACAAGTTGAAATTTTTTCATTTACAAGAGCCAATTCAGTTTGCTTATTTTTTTTAATCAATTCTACTAAGTTTGAAGTTTTAGACCCACCGAGCGTTATTATCGCACCTTCAATATTACCAGCATCTATCATTGTTTTTACAGTTTCACTTACAAAATGTGAAATCACATTCATAATTGGTTGATGGCAAAAATGTTGTAAGAATTCAGTTGTAGGCATTTCAAAAGATTCTCTAACAAATTCTTCTTCATTTTGAATTGTTATATCCCTTAAAAAAATTTCATTATCATTATTAAAATTATTAAAATAAAATAAATCTCTCATAAAACTTCCTTTGCAATTTTTATGATTATTATATATACTCAAAGGTGTTGCTGTAATAAACCAGTAAAATCCGGCTTGAACAGGCTGCATGTTTGCAATTCTCAAATTACCAGGTTCATCGAAAATAAATCTTTTCCATGCAAACTTTGAATATATAACGGCAATTTTATTATAGAAAGATGGTGAAACAAGAATTACATCAACATTCTCCATATCTTCCACAGACAATTTTTCAACATCTTTGGTTGAAATGATTGATGTGAATTTAAGATTCGATTTTTTTAATTCATTTTCCCACTGACCTATTATAGATTGAGATACTAATATTAGATTGGGATTTAATTTATCAAATCGTTTTGTAATATAAGTTTTCACAAGACCCCTTGAATCGCTTACAACGCTTTCAAAAGTATGAGGAAATTCTAAATCCCATTCCATTTTATCTCTAATAATTAACCCAATAATTGCTAATGTTTTTCCAAAACCTGTCAAATCTGAATTAACACCCATTTTAGTATGTTTAATATAATTTTCAGTTTCAATCATCTTCGTTTCCTCGAGATTTTCCATTTTATAAATACTAGCCAATTGATGTGGAAAAAGGTTTATTTTTAATCCACGAGGCTGAGAAACCATTTTAATATTTCTATAATTGGACATGCTGTTGTTCTTTTATTTATAAGATCCATAAACTTTAAATGAAATTTTTTTAATAAAACTTTTTATTTAATAAAAAAGAAACAGATAATGTCATTAAAAAACGATTCGATTCATTTAATAAAATCCTTACACGAACAAATACCTGAAAATAATATTAGTTTTTTCAAAGATTCACATGAAATATTTCTCCAATTTTTTTCATATTTCAAAGAATCTATGGAATACATAAAGTCGATTGATTTGAAAAATCATTTAATAGTAAATGAAAAAATATCATCTCCAAAAGATGTTCCGAAAGCTAAGCATTTTGATTACATCGTAAAGGAAATCAGAGACTATATTTTCATTCATGCAAAACATAAGAAAATTTTCAAATTCAACAATTTTATTGGGAGAGAAATTTCGTTTCACTTTACAATTACAAAAAATGAAAAAAAAGAGGATGTTTTTCACTATGTTTATTTGATGCTCATTTGGTTATATGTAATTTCTAAATACACTCAGAATAGCAGATGTTCTAAAAAACTAAATATTTTCATCTATTTCAATGATAAAAAGAAATATTTACCTGAAAATAAAGGCGAATGTTTTGAAAAAAAAAATGTAAACACAGGATTTACTTTTACTTGTATACCTGATTCAGAAATAGTCATTTTTAGAAAAGAAGAATGGTTTAAAGTGTTTTTACATGAAACTTTCCATAATTTCGGATTAGATTTTTCCGAATTAGATAATGAAAATACGAAACAATTTATATTATCAATATTTCCTGTGAATTCAAAAGTTAAATTGTATGAAGCATACACTGATTTTTGGGCGAGAACAATAAATTGTTTACTATGCTCGTTCATGTCATGTAATAATAATAAAGACGAATTTTTGGAAAGAACAATTGCATGTATAAATTATGAAAGACATTTTAGTTTTTTTCAAGCCGTTAAAAATTTGAATCATATGAATATGACTTATACAGATTTATTTTCGAAAGAAGATTCTGGTAGTATTTCAAAAAGAAAAAAATATAAAGAGGCTACGAGTGTATTGTCTTATTATATAGTATGTTCTATATTTTTCAACAATTTCGAAAAGTTTTTGAAATGGTGTGTTGTTTTCAATGGAAACACTAAAAAAAGTATTTTAATTCAATTTAAAAATACGCCTGAAAATCAAATGGAATTATGTGAATATATTAGACGACAATATAAATCAAAAGAAATGATTGATGCGATCACTATTCATGAAAATATTTTTTCAACTACTAAAAATAGAAAATTAAACAATACATTAAGAAAAAGTATATGTGAATTTGTGTAATTCATCTACTTCTTCTTACTTTTCTAATATCACTTAAATTCATATCATATTTGTTGGCAATATCTCTAATTGAAACGTTTTTATCAAACAAATCGTTTACTTCTTTTATATCTTTTTTATCTAATTTTGGAACTAATTTCATATAATATTCTTTTGGTATTTTACAATTATAACTCGCTTTTATAAGCGGATTGTCTGCAAAAGGTTTATAATTAACAATATGATGGGGTCTATCAAATCTTTTACCTAGTTTTACAACATCTGGATGCTGTTCAACCAATGACTTTACTTTTTTTAATAAACCATTTTTTACATTATAAATTGTATCCGTGTTACCACCCTTCATATTTAAAGTTGCTTGTTTATCACAAAGAAAGTTATTGAATAAAAAAGTTGTATATCCATCCTTAAGAACCCTTAATGATAAATCTGTATCTTCATTATATGTTCCTCTCCATCTATGTTTAATGCTATTATTTATTAAGATACATGAATAAATTCTAGTATTTCGAACAGCGATAGGCCAAGAATTGATTTCAGGAATAAAAAAAGAATATTGCATTCCAGCCATACCTACATTTTTATACTGTTTAATCATATCTTCAATTACTCTAAAACAAACACCACTTTTTACTTCTGTTTTTGAATTTTTATTTAGTCTAAAAAAACGTCTTATATTATCATCAAGTATCCAATGATGTGTTGCATTATTTTTAATTGCGTGTTCCCAACAAAAATTTCTTGCTGGAATAGAACCTCGATTTTTATTTAAATATTTATTGGGTAGAACAAGTATTTTTTCCGGATAAATATATTTAGCATACATTTCAAATTCTTGAGGCTCGACAACAATTTTATATGGCACATTCATTTTTTCAAGAGCAATACTAGTAAGTCGAGATTCATATCGTCCTTTTTATATTATATATACTGGATATTGAGGATTAACAGTTTTGGTAGTTATATACATCTTATTTTCAAATTCATTTTTGGGACGACTTGGATACCAAACATAATTTGTTTTTATGTCAAGATCTAGCTTTGATAGTTTCGTCATTAGGGATTTCGTCATTTTTATTTTTGATGTGCAATAATTTTTTGTTGTTTCACAGTCAAATTCAGGAATACACTTTTCATCAAAAAATTTATTCGGTTGTCTGCGTGGCACAGCTTTTTTTGAAATCAATTCAATATTTAATATTGAACTCAACTCATTCATATCTCTTTCATTTTTTGTATGTATTTTTAACATATCGTCATTTTTCTTTTTTTTCGACGGAGACTTTGATTTTTTTCTCATTTTATTTATTATTAAAAAAAATGATTTTTTCCGATTTTTTTTTTAATAATTTTCACTTTTGAAAAATGATGAGCAACTTAAGAACTTTAAGAACCGATCAAACTTGGAATGGTGGATGTGAAACTGTTACTAGAACTGGCAAAAGAAAAGGAAAACTTTGCAATAACAGAAATCATTACAAAAAGACTATGCCTGATGGTTCTGAATTAAAAAGTTGCTACATGCATTCGGATGGAGATCATCAAGATGTAGAAAATGACACTTCATTCTACAATGACGGTATTAATGATGAAATTTATTCCAATGATTTGGATTTCATTGCACCGGAAGACGATGGAACTGTTCTTGTCAATGGAAAAGTTTTTGTTAAGGAAGAAGCCAATACTACAGAAAATTTTCCTCAAGAATCTGAGAATTCAATTCCATACGAAGAGGAAACTGAATCCGAATATGACCCCCAAGAACAAGAAGAATTTTCAGATACATCAACAGTTGTTTCATATGCAGATGAAACTGAATCCGAAGCTGAAGCTGAAACTGATTCTGAAGCTGAGACTGAAGGTGAACAATCTATTCCAAATGAGAATATGGATGATGCTTCTGTATCAACTGAAAAATGTGATAGATTTTTTTACTATAAATTTTTAGAAGAAAAAGAAAAATCTGATAGATTAGAGGCCAAAATTCAAGAATATAAATTCTCTCTTGAAGCAGAAAAGCAAAAATTAGAAGATTACAAGAGAGAGATTTTTTCTAGCGTGGAAGATTCTTTATCAGAAGAAAATGAAAATGAAAAACTTGTTAACGAGCTCAATTCTATTAAAGCAAAATTTGAGTCTTCTGAAAAAGAAAAAGTAAAACTTTCGGAAGACATCAAAGCCGAGAAAGCAAATGTTGAATCATTATACCAGTTAATTAGCGATGAAAGAGTCGCAAATACTGATCATACGACTCAATCTTTGCAATTTCAAGGACGTCAAATGAAAAAACAAATTGACACTTTAAAAAATGAAATTGACACTTTAAAAAATAAAGAAAAAAATTATGAGTCAATGGAGAAGCTACTTAATGATAAAAATCAAACAATTTACGATTTGTCTTGTGAGATAGAAAAAACTGTTGAAAAGGTTGCTGAATTAGAACAGTTATTACAAGATGAAAAATTGTTACAAAAGCTTGGTGATCAAATAAATAACGATAAATTAAATGTCGAAATTGAGTCATTGGAGAAGTTACTTAGCGATGAAAGACTCAAATCTAAGGAATTAAAATCTCGTCTTCATGAGATTTTCAAGACTACAAATGGTTTTCAAACAAATATGAGAAATATCATGATCACAAGCGGATTTTACATCAACGAAGATTTTGAAGTAAATGCTTACTAAAAAGTAAAAGTATAAATATAAGTATAAGTATAAATATAAATATAAGTATAAGTATAAGTATAAGTATAAGTATAAATATAAATATAAGTATAAGTATAAGTATAAGTATAAATATAAATATAATTTAATTTTTATTTAATTTCTAAATAAAAATGTTAGGTGTGTTCACACAATATCAGACGATGAAATAGTATTGTTATACCATTCATTTTCAATTATTCTTACCGGATGAGTATCTAATGACCCTAATTCGTGATATTTTTTCATTTCTTTATAAAAACTTTGTATTTTTGGTAAACTATTATTCCACCATTCAGGATCCTTTTGAATTTCAAGAATATATAGTTTCCCGCTATTTTCTAGTCCATCTGGTTCTATGTAGTATTCGGCATAATGAGCTGTATCGCAATCAATCATGTTCATATAAACCTGACATTGACTTAAATAATATTTAGGAATATTTTCTAAAGTTAGAGGTTCAGTTCTGTCATTTTTTAAAGGGCATTTAATTTCGACAATGCAATATTTGCTTTCATCATCATCCCTTTTTCTTTTTTTGATTTTCGCAATACCATCAAAACGTCCAGTAATCCAATCATATTCCGGATGTTTGCAATTTGGTTGATTTGTTTCAACTTTATTTCCGCTATTAGTTTCATAAACTTTCAATGCAAGACTTTCATATCGATTTCCATGATCTGTGAATTTATTACCGAAAAACGGATATTTATTTTCAATTTTTGATTCCAATAGCTGAAAAGCTGTTTGATAAGGATTTATATTTAATATTGCAGCGAAATCTCTTGCACTGATGTTAGGTATTTTCTTTTTCATGATATGTGTATGTATATATATAAAACTTTCTCTTTAAATGTGATATCAACTTTACGTTTTAGTTCAAATGATTAGAAAAAATTTAAATATTCAATTTCACACCATAATTTACCCATGTCATATCAACTTGTCATCCTTGCAATATCATCCTTGTTAAAGTGTTCAAATTCTGAATTTTTTTCATCGTATTCGTTGAAAAATAAATGTTTAATCCGTATTGGTGGGACATCTACATATTCTTTTAGATTTAAACAGTGTAAAACCCATTTACTTAACACATCTAATCTTTTTTGCATATTTAATTTTTGAAGTTTACCACCAACCCTGAAATTATCTGGATTAAATCGTAAAAATATCACAGGCATCATTCCATTACTCAATGCTTCACAAATTTGGACCATACGACGATCTTCTTGTGTTTTCTTGTCATAAGAACAGCCGTTATTATACCCAGAATGTTGATTTTCATCTACCTCAACTATAACAAAAAAGGAGCCACAATCATATAATCTATCTGGTCTTCGTTTCACACATGAATTATCTATAATTCTATCATCTATTGGGTTTATAGATGATGTAATATGTTTATCAAGATAAGACAGAACTAACGCCTCTTTTTTCTTAATAATTTTCTTCGCATTTATACTTAGTTCAACGGGTCGACAAT
>Ga0247843_1001795_pt1 | contig 41632 bp, 32 predicted proteins | sample LaCruzMarch2017__FD_192420 | JGI IMG/M metagenome (GOLD analysis project Ga0247843, IMG submission 192420) | Freshwater microbial communities from meromictic Lake La Cruz, Castile-La Mancha, Spain - LaCruzMarch2017_8m | ecosystem: Environmental > Aquatic > Freshwater > Lake | place: Spain...
TGGCCGAGGTGATCGCGGCGGTCGCGGCGGCAATGATGGCGGCGACGGCCCCGGTTATTCTTTCTAAGATATCTACATTTGTTCAAATTATCAAAACCCGACTTAAGATTTTCTTAAGTCGGGTTTTTTAGTGTCAATTCTCTGACGACACTCTCACTTCACTCAATATTTTTGGCAACAAAGTCGACAATATAAGAAGTGAGCAAACCTCTGAGATTTTTCTATTTTTTTTTCGTTCTTTTCGGCGATTACTCACACGCCAACACATTCAATGAACAAAGCTGGGTTTCATATTTTTGGTGGACGCCGATCTCTTTGAATGCAAAGCTCTCAAAAACTAAAAAGTTCTCGGTGATGTGTCCCCAAAAATCTTACACGCGCACAAACATGGGCATCCAGGAAACAATTGTGTACACTGCGGGTTCCTGGAAAAATCTTTTCACGGGAGCAAACATTGCGCAAGATAACGAACTCTACTGCAACGCTAGTTTAAATCAAGTCATAGTCAATGATGGCCAAAAATCTTGCTGTGCCAATGTCCATGAATTGTTTGAAGCTTACCAAGCACAATACGGCAACGTCCCACAAACTCCAGTGACTACGCAAACGCAGGAAATGGTCCGTCAAGAAGTCACAGTTCAAGCAGACACTCGGCATTTGCAACTGAAAGAAAAAGAACTGGATCTTAAAAAGAGAGCGACAGAAATTGAGAGGCTTCGTCTGGAGACTCTAGCGAAGCAAAAGTCTCTCCACGAGAAAGAGCACGCTCTAATTAAAAAAGCAAAAGAGCTAAACGCGCCGGTTCCCGTAGCGATTCCCGTAGCGATTCCCGTAACTGTTTTTGTTCACGATCGAACAATAAATTCCGAATCAGGCCTTCAAACGAATTCAGAAGCCCCTAAGCAGTTAAGAAACCTCACTCAGCAAGAATTGGAAATTGAATTTAACAAATATCAGCTTGGGAAAAGAGAAGAACTCATTAAAAGAATCGAGACCAATTTTCAAACCTCGCAATATTGCACAAGTTACGACTGTGATGACAATGCTCATGAACTTTGTTTAAGAGCCAGCGTTTTAAAGGTGTTGGGTGAAAGTTCGAATTGTCGAGGTCTTACGGTAAGCTGGCCAAAGCACGAAGGAGCAGAAGAAGTGTCCCTCGATGGACATGCACTCAATGTCCTGCGCTTTCCCGCAGGTCATGAACTGTTTACAAGCCATGTATTTGGTAACGATCCGGGATACAGCAAAGGAAAATTTCTCTATTGCATTGTGAACCCCTCTGCGGGTCGCTTTGAATATTTGTTTCGACAATCAGACTCTTCAAATGCGCTCCCGCATCCCCAAGATTCCAACCTCAATCGCCGAGCCTGTTGGACTGGAAACTCAGAAGAGGCTCAGTTCACTCCTCCCGATCGAGTCATTTGTTCACTCTATCCAGCGGCTTGCGTCCGCGACAAGGCGGGAAATCTCACGGTCATGAATTTTGCCAATGACTTTGAAGAGTTTGCCGAAAAGCTCGCAGCCAGTCGCGGATCGACAAATCACAGCAAAGTTCCCGCCATTTATATTGCCCCCAAAGGGGCTCACATTGAACCTCGCGATTTTTGGTGGTCAAATAAATACAAAAATGATGGAGCAATGTTGCGTAGTTGTGAAATTTTGAATCAAGAAAAAATGGCACTCGACAAAGTGGCCGTCGAATTGGCGAAGAGTCGCCCCCCTCCCTGCGGCGGCAGTCGAGTATGCGATGTCCCATCACTTGAATCTTCCCGAGTCTGCTTAGAAGAAACCTTAGATTCAGGAAAACCAGTGCTCATGTGTCGATTGCAATCGTGCCGATCTTCTGAAGCTCTCGGGGTAAAGGTTTGGAAAAATGAAAGTTGGGACACCTTAAGTATTCCCGATTGCGAGTTGATTTCAAAAAACGCAGACCTTGCGTGTCCCAAAGAAGAATCCGTCAATAAACAAGCTTGGAAACGCGAAAACAATTTTAGATATTGCCGTGAATCTTGGGCTTCGCTGAAAGCAAAAGGCTCAACGCTGCCACCGGGAAGCACATTCGTCACTCCCTATCGATGTTTGCTCGACTCTTCCAGAGTTTTGAAGGTCGATTGGGTAAAAGATCCATACCATTCTGCACAACCAAAAAGTCCTGGGGGTCTGAATTCCAACGCTATGCCATTGCTCGATGAAAATAGTTGGCGCTTAAAGATTAACTCTGAACATGGATCGCAATTGCAGCCAAAAAAGGTAGAATAAACGTATTCCATTAACGGCAAAGAGAGGATTTCAATGCAGCAGCTCCAATATAAATCGACATTTCCTTTTCGCAATTCTCGCACAACTTCAGGTCTAATGAGCAAAGTCATTTGTTCTCTATTTTTTCTGAATTTGAGTATCGCACCCGTCATGGCTGCCCCACAAAAAAAAGAAAATTCGAAACTCGACAATGCCCGCAGTGAAATAGAGACAGAAATTCTCGAAAAATTAGAGGAAATTGATCAATTGAGTGCAATCAATTCGGGAAAAGTAGTTGGAAATTCCCCTGCCATGCCACGCATCGCAGGACTTTCACAGGAGTTGACAATCTCACGGGCTTACCAAGAATTGCAAAATAAGCTGCAAGAACTATCAGCCTTCCCACCTCACTCAAATGCACAAGATCCTTTTTTGAGCACGAGCAAACTACAATCTCCTCATTTGAAAGCCATCGCTTCATCTTTGAAAAATATTTCATCCAAGCTTGATGAAATTCCCGAAACGACAATGAAAGCCTACAACAAAGGTATTTCCGAAAAACTTGAATCAGGAGTTTTGCCCGCACTTTCCAAAGATCCCGCAGGATTTCTTACTAGAGCTGCGTTGAGTGGCTCCAATCCCTCGGACCCCACGGATTTTGGTAAATTGCTCACAGGTGTTTCCTTGAACGAAATGACGACGTCACAAAGACAGGCATATTCACAAAAAATTAACCAAGCCATTGCTGCAGTTCGAAAAAATGGAGAGGCCCTGAGTAAAACAAATGAAAAACCAACAGAGTCCGAAAAAATGGATTTCGCTACACGACTTCTCGCGTATCTCTCTGGAGAAACAGACTCCGCTCCAGAATCCCAATTTATGGAAGAAGATGCCCAAGCTTTAGCGAGTACACATGGAAAGAGCGATACAGGGGAAGATGACCTTTTTGGCGGAAGCTTGAGCTCCCTAGACGATCCTTTGGGAGGAAGTGACGATGATCAGGTTTGTACGGCACGTGAAAATTCTACAGTCTTTAACCCCCCACGAGAATACAAGATTAATTTGACCGAAGGCGAAAAAATTTGGGCCTGGGATTACAAAACAAATTCCCATGTGGAAATGAAAAATGGCGACAAAATGATTGGCACTCGCCTTGAGAATTTAGTGATCGATGGGAGATCTTACAAGAGTGCCGTTTATGGATACCTCCCCAGCAATCCTTCCAATCCCGTAGTACTGAGTAAGGGCTTTGTCATGGCCAACATAAACGGAAAATTTCAACAAAAATATGCTCCCGATGACAAAACAGAATTACTCACGCGAACAGGAGTCACCATCGCAAGGGCTCGAAAACAGAGTCAAACTCCTACTTCCTCGCCGGGCGAAACAGAAGGCACTCCAGAGGTCTCAGGCTCTGGCGATGCCGAATCCCTCGTGGATGCTGCTCGTAAGCTTGTTGGCAAAGGACCTTGCGAGGTCGTCAAAGTCAAACTCCCCACACCCGCAAAAAGCGTGCGTTGCGCTTTTCAAGTTTCTCGCGCATTAAAACTCGCTGGATTCAAAGTTCCTCTCAGTAACGGAGTTTGGGATTTAATGAAGAATTTGCGAAAAGCGGGTTGGATAAGATGGAATCCGAAAAAATGTAAAGCTCCTTCTGGAGCTATAGGAGCAACCAACGAGAATCTCACTCCTTCTAGCACGCGTTCGCATATTGGGATCGTTGATGGTTCGGTGATTTATAATAATTCCAAATCTGCGGGAGGGGTAATGATGGCTCGCACAAAAAGTTTTGACTCATGGGTGCATTCATCAAAAATGGTTTACATCGTTGATCCTGAAACGGCTAAAGCAAATCCTCAATGCACCTCCCCATCAAGAATTAATGAACCATTAAAGTAAAAAAATATTTCGAGGTATCTATGAACTTATCAATGAAAAACTTTAAAACGAAATTGGTAGTATTACTTATTGGAATTCAAATTTCATATTATTCAGCTGCCGTAGTAAATTCTTCAAGTTTAATTTTGGGGAAAGAAGCTCTATGGAAAAAAGTAGGCAGTAGTAAAAATGCTATCAAGCCACTTTTTGACATTGAATTGGAAAACGAAAGCTATTCATTTTTTGAAATACAAATCAAAAACGCAAAAGGTGAAATCCAGAACTCTCAAGTTTCTATTACCAAATTAATCAACAAAGGTTCCGACCTTAAAGTGATCTTTAGTGACGTTAGTATTTGGGGTCTAAATGATTTTGACGACATACCCGGACTTGAGAATGTAAAGGTTCGCCAAGCCCTCGAAGTCGCCTATGCTAAACACCTCAAAGGAGAATATAAACTTAAAGGGAAATCTTGGAAGTCCTACGCTCAATCACAGTTGGATTCTGAAACTTCTGACGCTGCGAAGTGGGTTTTTAAGCAGATTTCTCTCGAAGAATAATACATTAGGCCTCTGAATTTTTTAAAATAAAAAAACCCTTCGATGGATTTCTCCACCGAAGGGTCAGACAGAACAAAAGTCTGTAAGGTCGTCGAGTGAACAGTCGACTAGAAGTCGCCCATTCCGCCCATGCCGCCCATACCACCCATGCCGCCCATTCCTCCGCCGCCAGCTGGCATTGCAGGACCGTCTTTTTTGGGTTTCTCTGCAATCATGCATTCAGTGGTCAAGAGAAGACCAGCAACGGATGCTGCATTTTGAAGAGCTGAACGAGTCACTTTAACAGGGTCGATTACGCCCGCTGCTAAGAGATCTTCATAAACTTCAGTTGCTGCATTGAAGCCCCAAGTGGTTGAAGGATTGTTTTTGACTTTATCAACAACAACCGCACCATCAAGACCGCAGTTTCCAGAGATTTGACGAAGGGGTTCTTCAGCAACACGCTTGATGAGGTTCCAACCGAAACGTTGTTCAACGTTATCGGGCAAACCGCTTTCAAGAACTTTGATTGCTTTGATCAAAGCCACGCCACCGCCAGGAACAATGCCTTCTTCAACCGCTGCGCGGGTTGAATTCAGAGCGTCTTCCACGCGAGCTTTTTTCTCTTTCATTTCGACTTCAGTTGCAGCACCAACGTGAATGACAGCTACGCCACCAACAAGTTTAGCCAAACGCTCTTGAAGTTTTTCGCGGTCATAGTCAGAAGTGGTTTCTTCAACTTGACGACGAAGAGTTTTTACACGAGCTTCGATTTCTTTTTTGTCGCCGTTTCCGTCAACAATTGTGGTGTTGTCTTTGTCAACTACGATGCGTTTTGCAACACCGAGATCTTTCAAAGTGATGCTTTCGATCTTCATTCCGAGTTCTTCAGAGAAAACTTGGCCGCCGGTCAAAGTGGCAATGTCTTTCAACATTTCTTTGCGACGATCGCCAAAGCCGGGAGCTTTGACTGCACAAACTTTAAGAGTGCCACGGAGACGGTTAACAACGAGAGTTGCAAGTGCTTCGCCTTCGATGTCTTCAGCAATCACAAGGAAAGGTTTTTGTGTTTGAACGATTTTTTCAAGCACAGGAAGAATGTCTTTCATAGAGCTGATTTTCTTTTCGAAAATCAAAACATAGCAATCTTCCAAAACCGCTTCCATGCGATCAGCGTCAGTTACGAAATAAGGAGAAAGATATCCACGATCAAATTGCATACCTTCAACCACGTTCAAAGTGGTTTCTAAAGATTTTGCTTCTTCAACTGTGATCACGCCTTCTTTGCCGACTTTTTCCATTGCTTCCGCAATGAGTTCGCCGACGGTGGAATCGCCGTTAGCTGAAATTGTTCCAACTTGTGCGATTTCTTTTTTGCCGCTAACGGGCTTGGAGATTTTTTTGAGTTCTGCAACAACTTTAGCTACTGCAGTGTCGATTCCGCGTTTCAAATCCATAGGATTGTGACCTGCGGCTACAAGTTTTGCACCTTCACGGTACACAGCTTGAGCAAGAACGGTTGCAGTTGTTGTTCCGTCACCAGCATCGTCGTTGGTTTTGGATGCAACTTCACGAACCATTTGCGCGCCCATGTTCTCGAATTTATCTTCGAGTTCGATTTCTTTTGCTACTGTCACACCATCTTTGGTGATCAAGGGAGCGCCGAAACTTTTTTCAATAACAACGTTACGACCACGGGGTCCTAAGGTCACTTTGACTGCTTCAGCCAATACGTTCACACCGTTCAAAATTGAACGACGTGCATTTTCATTAAAGGTTACCATTTTTGCTGCCATTTTATTATTCTCCTATTTTCTTCAGTTACTCGATCACGGCCAAAATGTCTTCTTCACGAAGAATAAGGTGATCGGTACCATCTAATTTGATTTCGGTTCCGGCATATTTACCGAAAAGAACTTTGTCGCCCTTTTTGATGTCGAGAGGACGAACTTTTCCGTCTTCCAAAATGCGGCCGTTTCCGACTGCAATCACTGCGCCTTCAAGAGGCTTTTCTTTTGCAGTGTCCGGAATGATGATTCCGCCTTTGGTTTTTTCTTCTTCAGCGAGTCGCTTAACGATAATACGGTCTTGTAAGGGTCTAATTGCCATCGAATGTTTCCTCCTATACGTGGCTGTTTACGAAACGTCTCAAGGCGAAATTTTTTCGCCCATCGATACCAAATTTATCAAGCCTGCACCTTGGGAGCGCATTCACCCGCACCACATCCACTGCTGGGAGCAGCACATGCGGGAGCTGGGGACTCGGCTTTTTCGGATGATTTTGAATTCGATTTTTTATAGTCTGTGGTGTACCACCCGCTACCCTTAAGCGCAAAAGAAGTCTTCGAAATCACTCTTTCAAGTTTGTCGATGGAATGACATTCAACACATTCTTTTGGTGCAGGGTCAGACATTTTTTGCCAAACTTCTTGAACCTTTTCGCATGACTGACATTTGTATTCGTAAATCACTTTGAAAAACTCCTTCCATTTGAAAAAAACGATTCGTTGAGAATCATCCTGTTCACAATGTGGAATTTGTTTTTAAAAGGTCAAGTCCGACCCCCTCAAAAAATCCCACAGAGTTAGCGAGTCATAGGGTAAATGGAGGAGCTTTGCACTGAAAAAGATTTTAACGCGTGGAGTTGAACTCTACTTTTTTAGTATCCACTGGCGGCAAAAGTTGCCCAAGCCGCCGGCATTTCGTTCATGCTGGAGACTTGGAACCACGCGTGAGAGATACTGACTTGAGTAGTTCAAATATTTTTCGGCTTCTGCTGAATCAATTGGAATCTCCCTCTGAGGGCTAGACGCGTATTGATCGGGCTTGTGCCTGATACTATTGAAAAGAGCTTCGGCTTGCTTACTGAGGGGGTGGTCTGGGAGACTTCTCCCGCTTCGCCCTCTATTTATTGAAGGCCGACGAGTTTGGGTTTCAGCACTGCGAGGAAATTTGTCGTAATCGCGAACTACTAATACCTCAGATCCACTCACATTTGAAAGTTTGATCAACTGAGCAAAATAGGTGACTTTAGGCGAACTACCTTCGGAATCGGGATGTTGGACAAAGCTTTCTGGTGCCACAAAAGTCAAATCTGTTTTGGGCGTTCTCGAATTGGCAGATTGAAAGCCTGGAAAAACCTTCTCGATATGATTGTAGCAATTGAGAATATTATCAAAAAGCTCCTTTTTTTGGGTTTCATTAAGTGGAGCGGGAGCCGTAGCTTCATTTTGATTTTCCTTCTGTTTAACGAATGGGCTTTGCTCTTGAATGCCCTGCCCTCCAACAGAGTGTTGGAGAGTTGGTTTGGATAACTCGACCTCAGAAGGATTTGAACCGGGCTTTTGTTCTTCCCCAAAAGTCGGAAATTGAAGGAATGTTGTGACCGCTACAAACATGACAATTCGGGAAAATTTAATATTTTTCATTGGGTTTATTTTAAAGCATATCCGAATTTTTGAAGGCGAAATAATTTGACGTTTGGGCGCTTGAAAGCCCCACAGACTGCGACTAGTGTCACCCATTCCTTACATTCTGATTCCGCTTGGTTTCAGAATTTCAAAACGGCGGCATAGCCAAGTGGTAAGGCAGGGCTCTGCAAAAGCCCCACCCCCAGTTCAAATCTGGGTGCCGCCTCCACGCACCGTGGCAAAACGCTGAGGTCGTTGCTTCCATGGGTCGCAACTCCTGTCACGTTTTGGCGCGCCATGGGTGCGTCTTCCCTCACGTTTTGACTGGCGGCGTGCTTCTCCCCCTCCTGCATAGCCGAACAAGCATTCACGAATACTCGTACAAAATTCGGAATTTATGCAGCGCAAAATAACGTTTGACGCCTTGCGCAACGCTTAGTATAGGTCTACTCAAATCATGATCAGAAAAATTTCGACAAACAACGCTAACTTACTTATTTTATTAATAATAATTCAAGCTTGTGGAGGCAATTTAGGTGCAAATCCCCAAACTCCTCCAGCCACACCTGCCCCCCAAATTGAGCCTGCAGTCGAAGAAAACGATCCCGAAATCTACCCCTTCGCAAATGAGCCAGACCTAGCCAGTCCCTTTGAAGGGCAAGTTCCCAAGGAAAAATCTTCTGCCCAGTTTTTCGTGCTTTCGGGTGGCGACTCACCTTCGGGTAATCACTACTCTCAGTATTTACAAACCAAGGCATTGTTCGAAGGCATTGGCACACGGTTTGGCGACGAAAATTTATCCGTGCAGTTTGGAGCAGGAAATCGCGGGCGAGGATCTGCTTTGATTGCAGATGTCCACAAAACCGAAGTCGAAGAAAAGCTTTCTTACTCAAGCCTCTTAGTGGGTTCGATTTATAAAAATGAAATGGCCAGTAAAGCAAATGCCTTGGATTTTTTTAAGAGTCAGATTTCTCCCGAGGCAAAAAAACTTTTCGTGATTGTTTCCGATCACGGAATGCCAAATGCAACGACTGAGGGATATGACGACAATTGTATAAACACCTGGGGCTTAGATCCGCAAGCATTGGGTTTGGATAGTTTTGAAAATCGCTGTCTCACGGTAAAAGAACTTAAAGCGAAACTCCCAACAGATCGTCCAACCATTTACGGCATGTCACAATGTTTTTCGGGTGGCTTTCACCAAATGACTGTGAGCCACGACAAAACTAGTGGAAGTATAAAAGTAAATCCAAAAGTTTGCGGCTTTAGCGCGGCTCCCGAAGACCTGACAGCATCTGGTTGTACCCCTCTCGTTGATGGCCCCAACTACAAAGGCTTTGAGCGATATTTTACACAGCGAATTATTGGCAAAGATTTTATCACTGGAGAAAATTTAAATTCAGGTGCCGCCAAAAGTTTGCTCGCCGCCCATCGCTTCGCAAACATTGATGACATGACAACAGATATTCCAATGGCGAGTTCGGACTATTATTTGTATGAACTGGTAAAACAATTACGCTCGGATTCCATTCCATCACAAGTTGCCAAAGAACTCGATTTCCCCAAGGAAGCAGCGCTCGGAGTTTTGGAAAAATTCTCGACAGTATATTCTTTTCAAGTTCAAGATTTGAATTTTGAAAAACTGAATCAAATGTCTCGAACTGATTATTCTAATCTTGTGGTTTCTAAAATTATCGAAGCCTATCCTCAATTTGAAAAGGAAGCTTTTTCAACAAAACTTGCGGACCTCCACTCGCTGGTAATTCAGACCCAAAAACAAATGAGTGCCATTGAAATCAAACTCGGCGAACTCGAAGAGCCCATGACCGAGCTTAAACAAAATGTACTAAATCCTGAATGGACCAAGGCATTGAGCAAAGGAGTCCTAGCTGATTTTTCGTCCATCCTGTTTCAATTTGAAAAGGATTTTGTTTCTCCCAACGAAATCGAAAATGTTTGGTTGCGAACTTCGAAAATCATGAATCATATATTCTCAAAATTGTTTGTCAGCAATCCCGAGCGCGCTATTGAAAAATCAAAATACCTTTCGCAACGAAATCGCCTCTTTTGGAAAGCACAGGGAACATCAGAGGATGAAAAAGTTCAGGCGGCCCTTTCAAAGATTGACGAACTCGACAATCAAATGAATGTCTTAGGAGAGGACTACTCTAAACTTGAAATTCAATATCGCGTGCTGAGACGAATCGAAATGATTAGAGCGACCATGGCGATCAGTGAGCTCCTCAATCAAAATGTCTCAAATCGTCGAAGCACGAGTAGCACCCAGCTCAAACTTCTTGAAACTTGCGAAACTGAGCTCAGCAAATTTTAAAGTTGATAGGATCCCGTAACAAACAAATTCAGCTGAGTATACACAACGGTTTTTAAGTCGTCTTTGCCGACAATGTTTCCTTTACCTTTGCCATAAAGATACGCTGTGCCCATCGTGAAGGACGAACTTTTGGTTAAGAATGAAACGCCCAGGGAACCGCCCAAAAGATTTAGGCCCCCGAATTCTGATTCGGTCGTGGCCGCTGCGGATCGATTGCTGTACATCCCTATGCGCAATGGGAGGGTATCGGTTATGTAATATTCCGCGCCGAGTGCAAAGTTAAAGAAAAACTTTTCGGCGGTATTGAGTGCAGGAAAATACAAATCGATATCGCTTGAAATTACCCATCGTTGATTGGGAAAAAATGCTGCGCCAGTTGTTACGCTAAAATGCCGAACGGTTTCAAGAGTTCCGCTTAATTTTTTTTCAATCCAATCGTTGCTGAAAACTCCGTTTTGAGGATTTCGAGCGGAATTGCCTTCTGCTTCGTCTTCCTGTGTAGTTTTGTCAATTTTTACATCAACTTTTGAGGAGAGATGGATTGGCAGCTGTGCAGCAAATCCCAAGGACCACTTTTTGACCGGCATGTACTGCGCCCCTATTTTAGGAACAAGGGCCAGATTGGTGCCCGATATATAAACGTTTTGGTGAAAGTAGTTTCCGTCCGGCACGGGATTATATGCCACTGTTTGATTGTCGATGGATTTTAAAGTTCGATACTGAAGAAATACGGTGCTTCCGATTGAAAAATTTTTAAAAAACTCTCGGGCAAGTGCCACTCCACCAAGATAGGTGATGTCTTGTCTGAAAAAGCGTCTAAAGTTATAATTAGTATTCCCTGTACCGGTCGTATCAGCGTTGTAATTTTTTAATTCGTCTTGCTGATCATACAAATCGTAATTTGGAACGATAATAGCAATGCCACCTTTGTAAGCACCAAATGACTGACTAAATCCAAAAAATGAAGGAACAAAACTGGCAGATTTTACTTTGTAATCGAAACCCGGAAACACGTCCTTAAAAGTGGCATTTGAGACATTAAACGCATTGGCCGAAATAGAAACATAATCTTCAAAGGAAAAGGCAAGTCCCGCGGGATTGTAATAGATCCCCGATGGATCATCCGAAATCGCGACAAATGCACCGCCAAGACCCGCTGCTCGTTCGCCAATCAAAACGTTTTTGTAATGATCGGGATCTGCAATGGTGTTTTGGGCATTCATACTCAACACCAAAAGCGCGAGCGATTGATAAATTTTCAAGGATGCATCCCTTTCATGGCAGCTTTAAAACGTTTCGCTAAAACTTTATCGTTAAGTTGACTCACCTTTGCAAATTTTTCGCTTTTTAAAAAATTTTCTAAAAACTTTAAGCGCTCTTGAAAAGGCGGATGAGTTTTAGATTTTGGAACTTTAGCCGTCTCAATTTGTTTGGCGAGTCGATCAAGAAAATCATGCAAGGCCCAAGCGTTATAACCCGCTTGATGAGCCAAACTCACGCCCATGATATCTGCGTCTCCCTCGAGTTTTGGGCCTAAACCGATGTCTAGCAAAGTTTCAAGAGCTTGATTAATATAACTACTCGTCACTTCTCCAACTTCACCACCACCCCGAGACATCGCCCGTGCCATAGTTTCGCCAATGCCAATTTGTCTTTGCTCACAAGATTTTTGAATCACATGTTTTTCTGCCACATGAGCCAACTCATGAGCCAATATTCCAGCCAGCTCGTGTTCATTTGCGGAAAGTTTTAAAAGTCCCTCGCTGACAAACAAAAAGCCCGCAGATGCGCTGTAGGCATTTACGGAAGGATCTTTTAAAATCCCGACTTTGTATTGGAAATAGGGTCGCGAAGTGTGTCGCGCTAAACTTTGAGCAATCAGACTGAGATATTTGGAAAGCTCGGGGCTCTTAAGATCAAGAGGTTTTTGACCTGCAATTTTTGCAGCCAAAGATTCAGCCACTCTTTCTTCGCACTGAATTTCTTTGATAAGAAGTTTGTCTACCGAACTAGCAGGTTGGACAATTTCTGTTTGGGATTTTTGCGCAGCTTCGTCTCCGGATGAACACGAAACGAAACACAAAAGTAAAAGTTTTAAATGATGGTGCTTCGAAATCACCGCTTGAGATTAGCAGAGCCAACAAAGTTGTCGAGTTCCTGACCAGGAATTTGCAGAGTTTTTAAATATTCGACGGCTTCGAGGTTTTTGCGAAAAGCATCTTGATTGACGCGCGCTCTTGAATCAGCCGTAAGATTGCGCGTAGTGGCAACGGATTCGGCACGTGCGCGGGGCCGCGCTCGAGACTGCTGCTCTAAGGATTTTTGATCCACCTCTTGGGAAAGAGAAGCTGCACCAATGGGCGGGTGCTGAGCTAGCATGAGTTTAGAAATCCATCCCTCTTTATTGGACACCGAGACAAAATGCCAAAGCCCTTCGGTTTTCTTGACTTGAACCTTATCCCCTCTTTTGATTTCGAGAAGACTTTCGGAACCCGCTTGAGGAGCCTTCCGCAGAGGGGCCTTTACTGCTTGCACGTACATCACTTCAGCATCAACGCTTTGAGGAGCTCTTCGCTCATTGGCAAGTGCATTTTCGTTCAGTGACAGGATCAAGAAGGAAAAAGCAAGACAAGTATTCAATTGAAATTTGGATTTTAAATTCATCATACGCCCCTCTTTCAAAAGTCTAGCGGAGCGTCATGACTTTTTGTAACTATTTTTCGCGACGTTCAAAAATGCCGTCCCATTCGTATCGATAAGTTTTCTTCATAAAAATTTCACATCTCTCGATAAAGACTTTAATCAATTGGTCATTCTCGCTAAAAAAATTTTCCGAATGCCCAACTTTTTGCAAATCGCCCCAAAGCCTGTGAGCCTCAGGAAACTCACCTTTTTCATATTTGGCAAATGCCTCGTGGTATCGATCCACTAAACTCTTAAGAATTTTTCCCTCTTCGGGATTTAAGCTCTTCCATTCGGCAAGTGGTTCATAAAGCCGCACTGCGGTTGCCTTGCCTTTGACTCGAACATTGTCAGCGATGCGAGTTAGCACGAGTTCAGAAATGGCGTCGTTAGTTTTTGGTCCTATGAGCAATGTTGCCCCATAGGCTTTGGTCGAACTTTCAATCCGCGAGGCAAGATTGACTTGGTCTCCTATAACAGTGAAATCCAAGCGACGATCGGAGCCGATATTTCCAGCAATCACCATTCCCGTGTTTACCCCAATTCCGATTTTTAAAAGTTCATCTTCTTTTAAGGATCCATTCTTCAACCATTCCTGATTCAAACGATCCAAAGCTTCCCTCATACGAAAGGCACAAAGTACGGCATTCTGCGCATGTTTTGGATCGTCAATCGGGGTTCCCCAAAAAGCCATAACCGCATCTCCAATAAATTTGTCCAAGGTGCCGCCAAATTCAAAAACGATTTTTGTCATTTCTCCTAGATAAGTGTTGAGAATCTTCACCACTTTTTCGGGCGCCTCAGAATTACGCTCGGAAAACGTTGTAAAGCCACGAATGTCAGAAAAAAGTATGGAGACTTCTTTGCGAGCACCGACTTCTGCCGAGAGATCAATTCCCTCATGCATCATCTTTTCAACCATTCGAGGATCCAAAAATTTTGCCAATGTTTCTTTTGCCTTTTTCTTATCTTTTCCTTCGACATAAAGAACATTGCGAAGCCCATCGATAAAGGAAAATACAAAAAGTGCCGGCACGGCCATTGGTAATGAAAAGGCCCCTTCTGGTTTTTGAAAAAAGAAAATCGTGACTGCAAAATAAAAGAAAGCACTCAAAAGTGGAACTAAGGTTTTTAATGCAAAACTTTCGATAAAGACATACGAAAAAAAAGTGATGCACATAAGAATGATGGAAATAATGCTTCCAAAAATTGGACTTGTGGGATTTAGAAAATCTCCTTGAAGGAGGTTTGAGAGCACAGTCGCATGCACCAAAACGCCCGGAGATTCCCCCATGACGGGAGTGTTTTTAATATCTCCAAGTGCAGCGGCCGAGGTCCCAATCAGAATGTGCTTTCCCTTAAAATTTTCCCAAGGTATTTCGAGTTGAGAAAGGTCTTCGATCTGACCATTTTGTAGTCTCTGGGCATCTATCAATACATTTGAGAAGGAGAAGTATTTAAACTGCGGATCTCCATTTTTTAACGAATACCATCTTAACAACACATTTCCAAAATCATCGATTGGAACTTTTTGCACAAAGGGAATCTGTTCTTTGGGCGTTTTTGTTGCGACCTTTAAAGAACTTTCCTCCCAATTGAGATTTAATGCCTGCGGTCCGCCCAATGAGTGTAGCCACGCATTCACTCCTAGGTTGGGCAGCCAGAAATCATCGTTTTGTAAAAACAGGGGACTACGACGAGCCACTTTGTCTAACTCGTCTATGCCTGAATTTATGGCATGCGCTCTGTGCGCACTTTGAATGTAGGGCTCAACACTCAATGCGAGTCCTGGATGATTTTTTAAAAATTTAGGCGGAATCCCTTCAACTTTCCAATGAAACTTTTCTTTGGCAATGTGTCGATAGGGAGTTTCTCCAACTTTTTCACCTAAAAAAAGATTAGCCACACTCACTTGAGGAATTCGGGAGATAGCTTCAGCAAAAAGAGCATCGTCTTCACCATCTTTTTGAGGCTCAGAAGAAAGTAAGTCGAAGTAAATACCAGCCGGCTCGGCCTGTGCGAGATATTCCACGATTTCTTTGTAAACACGACGTGGCCAAGGCCAACGTCCGTAACTCGATTCCAATGTAGCGAGTGAACGCTCGTCAATTAAAAGAACTGTGACCTCATCACTTGGAGCTTTTTTAAAATTCGTGTGCTCAAAACGCAAATCTAAACTCAAAAGTTCTAGTCGTTGAAGAATCGTACTTTTATGGGCGACAAAACTGAGTCCTAAAAGAATTAAAAAAATCGGAAGACCCGCAGTGAGACGACGTTTTTTTGCCGAACTTAAACTTTTCATATTTCTATCTTGGCATAGGACCTTTGAAATGAAAGTGTAGGCATGAAAGCTTTATCTGAAGTGCTTCGCGATACCCATCGTGAAGGGAATAACGTCAGGCTATTGGCGAAAAATTTAAAAAACTGACTTTTTAGTCAGATCGCACCGCCTCTAATTCAGCAGGTCAATGGGCTTAGTTACTGAATTTCCTAACAAATCTAAAAAAACAGTAATTTTACAATATATGGCCATATATTGCCTTGAAAGCATCTATTAGTTGTGTGATTCTATATCTACCGAGCTTGATAACCCCCCAGTTTGAAAGCCTTGGTCGCACGCTGTGAAATGCCGGGAGGGCAAATCAGGCGAATAAATTATAATCCGGCACCTCGCAATCGGAATTGGTGAAAACCTATGCCGCAGGGTGTCGCGACTGAAGTTTTTAGGATGTCAGGAGAATGCAGTTTCCTGATAGATGGGTCCTTTTGACTTCAGAAATGTAGCCCCTGCAACGGCATTGACGGCATTAAAAGGGAGTGAGGCTTTATTATATGAGTACTAATACTTTAGACAACACAGGCGGCAACAAAGGTTTTGAATTACAGATTGAGGACAGCACTACACTTTCGAGTTCCTTGTCTCAATCATTGGCAAAAATCAAAACTGTAAAGGATCGCCAGGGAAACGTTAAAAACTTTGATTTTGCTAAAATAAGCCAAGCCATTCGTGAAGCCTGCAAAGGTTATGAAAAAATAGTTTCTGCTGAGTTGCTGGTGTCGGAAACTTTGAAAAATTTGTACGACGGAATGCCTGAAGTCAAAGTCATCGAAGCTGCAATTATGTCGTCTCGTTCTTTTATCGAAAAAGATCCTGCATTCAGCTTTGTTAGCGCAAGACTTCTTTTGCAATCCCTTTATGAAGAAGTTGTAGGTCGAATTGTCACTCACGCAGATCGACCACAAATGTATCGCGAAGCTTTAAAAATCTATCTCGACACGGGAATTGCTGCTGGTCGTTTAGACAAACGTTTGAAAAGTGATTTTGATCTTGAAAGAATTGCGTCGGCCATTCTTCCTACGGGTGATGATCAATTTACGTTCTTAGGTCTTCAAACACTTTACGACCGTTATTTTATTCATGTTGATAACCGCCGTATCGAACTCCCACAACTCCTTTGGATGCGAGTTGCTATGGGTCTTGCACTTGTTGAGAAAAGCATAGATGATCGCACCACTTGGGCAATTAAATTTTACAATAAGCTCCAATCTTTTGATTATTGCAGTTCAACCCCTACCCTTTTCAATTCCGGCACTCCCTACCCCCAACTTTCGTCTTGCTTCCTGACCACCATTCCCGACGATCTAGGAGCAATTTACAAAGGCATTCGCGACAATGCACTTCTTTCCAAATTTTCAGGTGGGCTGGGTAATGATTGGACTCCAGTACGCGGATTGGGTTCTCACATCAAAGGAACCAATGGCGTTTCCCAAGGCACCATTCCCTTTTTAAAAGTTGCTAACGACACAGCTGTTGCGGTGAACCAAGGCGGTAAACGCAAAGGCGCAGTTTGCTCATATCTAGAAACATGGCACATCGATATTGAAGAATATTTAGAAATGCGAAAAAATACCGGCGACGATCGCCGTCGCACTCACGACATGAACACTGCAAACTGGGTTCCTGATATGTTTATGAAACGTGTTGAAGCTCGTGGCGAATGGACACTTTTCTCACCCAACGAAGCACCAGATTTGCACGACCTCACTGGCGAAGAATTTGAAAAAGCTTATCTCGCTTACGAACAAAAAGGCCGCGAAGGAAAACTAAAAAACTTCAAAGTCATTCAAGCTGTGGATTTGTGGCGCAAAATGTTGACCATGCTTTTTGAAACGGGTCATCCTTGGATCACTTTTAAAGATCCATGCAATGTGCGCTCTCCTCAAAGTCACGTAGGCGTGGTGCATTCCTCAAATCTTTGCACCGAAATCACTCTTAACACTTCCAGTAACGAAACCGCTGTTTGTAATTTAGGCTCGATTAATCTTGTCGCGCATATCAATGAAAAGGGCGAATTTGACACTGTTAAATTGCGCGAAACTGTTTTCACTGCAATGAGAATGCTGGACAACGTCATTGATCAAAATCTTTATCCCATACCCGAAGCACAGCACTCCAACGTCAAACATCGTCCAGTGGGTTTAGGCCTGATGGGTTTTCAAGATGCCTTACATAAAATGAAAGTCCCTTATGATTCCACTCAAGCAGTTGATTTTGCCGATCACTCGATGGAACAGATTTCTTATTTTGCGATTTTAGCTTCTTCTGAACTTGCAAAAGAGCGAGGCGCTTACGAAACTTTTGCAGGCTCCTTGTGGGATCGTGGCATTTTACCTGTGGATTCGATTCGTTTACTGGATCAAGCACGCGGACAATCGGTCGATATGGATCGAAGCGTAAAACTTGATTGGACGCCAGTTCGCGAAAGCATCAAAAAATATGGAATGAGAAATTCCAACACCATGGCCATTGCTCCTACTGCTACTATTTCAAATATTATTGGAGTTTCCCAATCGATTGAACCCACTTACAAAAATCTTTTTGTAAAGAGCAATATGTCGGGTGAATTTACCATCATCAATCCCTATCTTGTTGAAGAGTTAAAATCCTTGGGACTTTGGGATGCGGCAATGATTCAAGATTTAAAACGTTTTGATGGTGAACTTGAACCCCTCACTCGCGTACCTCCTGCGATTGTTGCTCGATATAAAACAGCGTTTAACGTTGACCATAAATGGTTGATCGAAGCCGCTTCACGCCGTCAAAAGTGGATTGACCAAGCCCAATCACTCAATCTTTATATGGCGGCTCCCTCAGGCAAAAAACTTGCTGAGATGTATCTCATGGCTTGGAAGAAAGGTCTTAAAACCACCTATTACCTTCGATGCTTGGGAGCTACGACTGCCGAGAAGTCCACTATCACAACAAATGATCTGCGTTCAGTGAGCTCGATGTCCCCTGTTCGTGCTGAAGCACGTTCAAGCTTTCAACCCGAATTTGCGCAGGAAAAAACTTCAGAGAACGCTCCGGCTACATCTCAATCAACAGATGCAAAATTTTGTTCCATCACTGATCCAACTTGCGAAGCTTGCCAATAATTAGAATTTCATACGGGAGAAACAACATGTCGACTTTAAGCCCTTTAGAAGCCGCTCAATTAAATCTGATCGATAAAAAAAATAGCTATTCACGTATCCACGTGGATGAAAAAAAACTCATCAACTGTCGTGCTGACCTTAATCAACTCGTGCCTATTAAATATAAATGGGCATGGGACGCATATCTTGATGCCTGTGCAAATCACTGGATGCCCCAAGAAGTTCCCATGAATCGTGACATTGAACTTTGGAAATCAAATTTAATGTCGGAAGACGAACGTCGCGTTGTAAAACGCAATCTAGGTTTTTTCTCGACTGCTGATTCTTTAGTAGCAAACAATCTTGTCTTGGCCGTTTACAAGCACATCACCAATCCCGAATGCCGCCAATATTTGCTACGCCAAGCATTTGAAGAAGCTCTACACACCCATTCTTATCAGTACTGCGTGGAATCTTTGGGCTTGGATGAGGGCGAAATTTTTAACATGTATCGCGAAATGCCTAGCATCTATAATAAAGATGCTTTTGTCATCGAGCTAACTCGTAACTTACTTGATCCCACTTTTGAAACCGAATCGTTTAAAGGCAAGCAAGGTTTTCTTGATAACTTGATCGGCTTTTACATCATCATGGAAGGAATTTTCTTCTACACGGGATTCTTAATGATGTTGTCCTTCCAACGTCGCAATCAGATGGTCGGAACAGCAGAACAATTCCAATATATTTTGCGTGATGAATCTAAGCACTTTAATTTTGGAGTGGATTTAATCAACCAATACAAAATCGAAAATCCCGATGTTTGGACTCGTGAGTTGAAAGAAAAAACTGCGCAGACCATTACAGAAGCCGTTCACTTGGAAGTTGCTTATGCCAAGGACTGCTTGCCCAATGGAATTTTAGGGTTGAACTCGGATCTTTTCCAAGAATACGTTCAGTACATCGCAGATCGAAGATTAGAATCCATTGGCCTTCCTAAGATTTACAATTCATCAAATCCCTTTCCTTGGATGAGTGAAGTTCTGGATCTTCGCAAAGAGAAAAATTTCTTCGAGACTCGCGTGATTGAATATCAAGTGGGTGGCGCGCTGAACTGGGATTGATCGTTAAATCAATTAGCGTCTTTCCCCCGGGAGCTCCAAAGGTATTTCTTCAAAAACAGGAAGAGCCTTTAACGGAGCTTCCTTTTTATGATCTGCAGGAGCAATCTCTTCCTCTGGAACGGGGATAGCTTTAGAAGTGAACTTTTGCTCCAATGATTTTACAGATTGCACGAGTGAAACGGGATCAAAACTTCCATTCATTATGCGTGCAAGATTGTCGATTTGCTCTCTAAAATTTCGCGGATCTCCGGGGCTAATTATGGTCGATTGATCTTCGCCTTTGTTACGATATTGGACGCCTAAAAAAACATCGCTCATTCCCTCAGGTGGAAAAAAGGCATCCTTTTCCATCATGGACGTCATGACATCCAAAAAGTGCGCTTGGAAGTGCTTTAAGCAGGAAGGAAATTCGGCGTCGGGTCCAAAGAGATTTTTTTTATAGGCCACATTCATTTTATAAGAATCTTGCAACATAAGAATTTTAGCCAATCGACGTGCAAACTGCGGACGACAGGCATCGTCGAACTTGTCCTTTAATTTTAGTGTTTCTTTTCGATAGGCTTGCAATTCTCCAAGTTCTTTCAAAACTTTGAGGTAAATAAAGTCTTCATAGGGTGACATGGCTCGATTTTGGATTTCCACAAATCGCTCATAATCGGCTTTTAGCGACAGTCTCAAACCTTCTACACTTAAAGGCGACAATCGAGTTTCAATATAAATGTCTCCAGAATCATTTCGCCGACCTTTTTGATCTTTAGATTTAAAACTTGCATGAAGTTTTTCAAGTTCCGGAAGCATTTTATAGTAAGCCTTTGTTCCTGCATTCTCAAAAATATCATTTTGAAGTTTTACAAAATCTGATCCCGAGAATTTTTGGTCGCGCCGCTGTACTCGGTAACCTGTTTCAAGCAACAAACTTGTCACGGCACCTTGCTCGTTGACTGGCCACAAGGCAAACCACTCGGGTTCAGTGCTTTCGGCGCGCCAGCCTAGCCATCCCGCTTGCGCCGTCATGGAGGCGTTTCTTGCATATTGAAAATTTCGATCCATTAAGGAGTCTTGATGAGTGAGTGACAATTTTTTTTCGGTATGCGCTGATCCTCTATAAACAACGAGGTTTATGGAGGCATCACTGGATTCACCCTCACTAAAAATTTTTCCTACAAAATTTCTTAGGACGGGGACGCGTTCATTTTGCAATAATGTATATGGGTCGCGCGCAATGGATTCGGTGAGTTCAAATCCCTCTTCAAATTTTTTGGGGCTGTGAACGACTCTTAAATTTTCGTCCATTCGCTGTCCAAGAGCTTCATTCAGCGCTCGCGCACCGTCGGGATGGCTAATATCATAAGTGTAATCTTTTAAGGCCTGGGCCGATCCTTGAGTGGGAGAATGAGAAAGAGACAACACGCTCCGGCCAATAAATTTTGAATAGATTTTTTGAGCCGCCATATCTACCGCTTTGTCTTGAAGTTTGACATATTCTTCAGCCACTCGAAGACCGTCCTTAACAATTCCTAACTGCGAACCGACATGCACACCTAAAGTCAAGGCATTGGAGGACGAACTGGTCACTTGCATTCTCACAAGGTTAGGATTTTTTTCATCACGGTAAATCACAAGGTCCTGAGCGCGAGAGAGTGAGTATCCTGCCGAAAGACTTTGGCTGAGATTGAGCGTTGCTGGATCCAAAACCAGTTGCGCCAAAGTGTATCCTTCACTTTTTCCGATGCTCACTGTGGAACGCATAGGAATGCGCACAATCGTTCCTGGTTTAAGCTTTGCAACATCATCAGCGCTTGTGGGAAATGTGAAAGGGGGCTTGGGAAATTTTAAAAGGGCGTCGCCTTGCTTTTCAAAAATTCGATAATATTCAACACTCCTGCTGGTATCAAAAGAAAGTCCAACGGGCATCGCCTGCTTCAAGCCCAAAGCTGCGAGTTGACTAAGGCTTAAGCCCGACCTGATTTGATACTTTTCACTTCTGATAAAATGACTTTTGTCAGGAAAAGGGCGTAACCCCACCGACGCTCCACCACCCAAACTTAAAACTCCATTGAAGAGTCCGTAATCTTTTTCAGTTTTTAGTTCTCCGGAGGCGGATTCGATCAGATCTAAGACTTCGTCTTTGACGCCAGAGGACCGCGCTAACTCGCTTAAAACTAGCAATGCAAACAGAGTCAAAAAAAAGTTCAATTTCACCTGCTACTTTTCGGGATTTTTTAACGAAAAATAAAGGCGTTAAAAAATAAATTTAATGTTCCTAGGATCTGAAGTATTCCCAAAAAATTCCATCAACAGAAATTCAATCAAGCGCCAAAGAATTGACGAACGATCTACTTATAAATTTGAACTCGTGATCCATAATGGGAATATGCAGAGCAAAAATACATCTGGTCAATCTCTTGTCATAGTCGTAGTCGCAGGCGCATTGATCGCCGCGATTGGAATGGGTGTGAGCCGCTTCATTAGCAGCGGCCTAAAAGGACAAAAAACTGTCCAAGCAAATTATGAAATCACTACTTTGAAAGATGACATTCGAAATTTGCTTACGGACCCCACTGCCTGTAAAAATACTTTTCAAGATTTGGTGCCTTGGCCAGTTTCCAACGCTCCACTTACAGTCACAAATCTAAAAAGTAAAATCAATGCGACAAGATTTAGTGTCGGGCAAAAATATAGAGACAATGCGATAATTTTTGAAAGTGCAAAACTTGGTGCATTTTCTCAAGATCCTGCAACGTCTTTAGAAGGATACGCCACTTTAAATTTAGAATTTAAAAAAGTGGGTGAAAGTTTTGGTTCAAGTACTGTCACCAAAACACTTCAACTCAATGTGACTGTATTAAGCGCCGCCGATCCAAAAATTACTTCCTGCAGTGTTTCAAGTGATGGCGGAGGTGAAGGTGCCGAAAAAAAGTGGGTGTTGGCTGCAATGGATGACATGAGTGGCGGCAATCAATGTTTTGAAACTACAGGGACCTGTGATGGAACTTACTATGTTCAAGCGGCAAGCCACACACGTTGGACGTGTGTGGGTGTAGCGACTGGGAATAACACTGGGGGGACAACACCTAATTCCCCGGCGACTCCAGTAACTTACACCAGCATGACAGGATGTGGCCCAGAATCCACAATCGCCGGAGCTCCTGTCTACACAAACAACTACTATCAAGCGACAAACAGTGGAACAGGTCATGTGGGAGCTCTAGGACAAAGCGCAACAGGTGGTGGAGTTGCAGCGGTGGGATTGGTGATCACCGGAAAATCTGCAACCGTAAAAGTCTGCTGCAAAAAGCCTCCTACGCTTTAACGGCACATAGAAAAGGTCCTTGACCTCTAGAGTGAATCTTTTTAGCAATAAGTCTATGAGAAAAACGTTTTTTTTCGGTCTCTTCGTATTCACTGCCTTCCAATCAAAAGCATCTGAATTCGCACAAATCAATAATCTAAAAGTCTTCGCAGAAAAATTACGAACAGATAAAAAAATTCCAGCCATTAGCTTGGGGATCATTCAAAATGGAAAAATTTTGATGGCCGAAGGTTTAGGCTTACGTGACCGTGAAAAGCAACTGCCCGCCAATGCAGAAACTCTTTTTGGAATTGGCTCAAATAGCAAAGCCTTCACCGCAGTCTTGGCAGCACAACAAGTTGATCAAAAACTTTTAACGCTTGATGGTGCATTAAAACAATTTTTTCCAGAACTTCAGTTAAGCGATCCTATTGCTGAATCCTCCGTAAGCATGCGCGATCTTCTGTCACATCAAAGCGGTCAAGCAAGGCATGACCTTATGTGGCTTGGCGCTACGGCCACCCGCCAGGAACTTCTTGCACGACTGCCCCATTTAGAGACCAATTTGAAATTTCGTGAAAAGCACCAATACTCCAATCTGATGTACATGTTGGCTGGCGCGATTTCGGAAAAGCTGGGTTCAAAAAATTGGGATACTCTTTTAAAGGAAAAACTTTTTAATCCACTTCAAATGAACCGTTCCAACAGCAGCGCAAAAAATTTTGAAACTTTAGAAAACATTGCCCTGCCCTACACCGAAAATTCAAGCGGCCAAATTGTGAGGCGAGGAATTCGCGTTCTCGATAACATGGGCCCATGCGGATCAATCAATTCCAATATCAATGATATGTTGAAGTGGGTTGAGTTTTTAATTTCGCAAAAGACTCCTGATCAAAAGTCGCTGTTAAGCAGCGAAATGTTTGAAGAACTCTACAAGCCACTTGTGGCCGTGGAATCGACATACAACAAATTTCCCGAATTCACGCCACAGCAATATGCGATGGGCTTTCGCATTCATAAGTACCGCGGAACATCGGTCGTGCGACACGGTGGTTCCATCGGAGGTTTTGTCTCCAGCGTTGTCCTACTTCCAGATCTCAAAACAGGAATTGTTGTCTTGCAAAACGTTGATCATTTTGACGCCCATCACTACATCGCTCTTCGGGCCATGGATTTACTTTTGGGACTGCCACCCATTGATTGGATTTCAAGAGTAGAAGCTTTACCACTACACCTGCAACTGAAAGAAGATTCTGATATTTTAGAAAATATTAAATTAGAGGACCCAATGCAAATTATTGAAGATCCCCAGTCTGAAAATTTAGTAGGGGAGTTTACAAATGCGGGCTACGGAAAAATTAAAATCTTCGAAAAAGAAAAGCGTCTTCACATGCAGTTTAACGATTGGACCTCAACGTTAACACTAAATAAGTTTCCAATTTACAAATCCTCCGGTAACTACAATGGCGATGTTGAATTTGAATTGGTTAACGGAAAAGTTAAAAATCTACGAGTCAATTTTGAAACTGCGGTAAACGCCATCCGCTTTGAAAAATAGCAATATTCAAGTTATAGTGCCCCACCACTATGCCTGAAACTCTAAAAAAGAACACACCCGAAACTCCTAAGCCCAAAACCTCGCAAGGCGTTTCTAAAAATATCACTTTTAAAATTGCTGGCAAAAGCTACCCTTGCAAAGTGAGCGCAGAATGGATGCCTCTCTTTAACAAAGAAGAAAAAGTCATCGCCGAGATGTATCACACGGCTTACACTCTTCCACAGGCAAAGGGCAAAAAATCTGGACGCCCACTCACTTTTATTTTTAATGGTGGACCAGGGGCCGCAAGTGCCTACTTACATCTTGGCGCTATGGGACCCATGCGCGTGGCTTTTGGAGATAAAGGAGAAATCCAAGGCGAGCCCACGCAGCTTGTGCCAAATGATGAGTCTTGGTTGTCATTTAGTGATCTAGTTTTTATTGATCCTATCGGAACAGGCCTTTCTCGCACGATTCCTAAAGACGCCAGCGATCCCGTGAACAAAGACCTGACCAAACTTCATGAACACGAAAAAGAATATTTTCAAATGAATCGTGATTTGAAATCTATCGGTGAGTTTGTTGAAAGTTATTTATCCAAGCATCAGCGATGGGGAGACCCTATTTACATTGCTGGGGAATCGTATGGTGGATTTCGCGTTGCCAAACTTGCTAAACTTTTACAAGAGGGATTTGGAGTTGGACTCTGCGGCGCAATTTTAATTTCTCCGGCACTTGAGTGGTCAACCCTTAGTCCCAATGATTATGACACGATTGGCTGGGTGGACTTGTTTCCATCCATGGCCCTTGCGGCTTTTACTCACGGCAGAAGTAAATTCAAGAAATCAAGTTTTGAGAAGGTTCTTAAAGACGCTTGTGAATTTGCAGATTCAGACTATGCCACGTTTTTGCTTCGCGGAGATGATTTGGGAAGCAAAGAGCAAGATCGCATATTAGAAAAAATGGCAGATTTTCTGGGACTAAAAAAAGAATATGTTCAAAGTAAAAACGGACGTATTCATTTTCCTGAATTTTGTCGCGAACTTTTAAGAGACCAAAAAAAGGTCGCGGGCTTTTACGACGCGACCATAACCTGCGATGACGCCTTCCCCGCGCGTGATGTGTCGCCTGGGCCTGACCCCACACTTTTTGCCATTGAAAGAGTTTTTTCCACAGGTATCAACAAACTCTTAAGACAAGAAATCGGATTAAAAACTGAACGCGCATATCAATTGCTTTCGATGGAAGTGAATCGAGCATGGAAAGTGGATGAGCAACGCCATGCCTTTGATTTATATGTCGGTGCCAGCGACGATTTGCGATACGCCATGAGCTTAAATGAAAATTTAAAAGTTTATCTGACCCATGGATTTTACGATCTCGTAACACCTTTTCATGCCGCAGATAGAATAGCGCGGCTGATGCGATTGAGTCCCAAGGCGCGAGCGCGTTTGACCTTAAAACACTATGAAGGGGGTCACATGTTCTACTCGTGGGACGAATCGCGTAAAGCCTTCACCAAGGACTTGGAGAAATTCTACAAGTCCTAGTTCCCACCTACAGGCTATGGCTTTTCTAAAACTTCAATGGCTTTGTCCATCCATTTTGAATCGCCATACTTCATATCTTCAACACTGGTTTTGTATTTTACAGATGCCTGTGCGGGTCGATTTTCCATATTGAGTTCTGCTGCGCGGTTAGGAAAAATTCGTTCACCAACTTTTCCACCTGGACGACCGAAAAGGTAATTAGGGACAGAAGATTTAAAAACTTGATAGGTGTCGGTCCACTCGGGCCCAATTTTTGAACCCGACGAAAAACCAGCACCTGTTCCATTGGAGTGTGTGCCAATCAAAATTGCTCTTGAATTTTCTTGCAAATACATCGCCATGTTATCGCAAGCGGAAATACATTCTGGTGCAATAAGCGCAACGATTTTTTGATCAAAACCTCCGACGGCAGAATCCGACTTAAGGTCATTTTCATTAGCAGCATCTGTCAGGGCTTTGCGATTGCCAATGGCGTCGCGAATGATTTCATTAAAAGTAATATCATCTAAGCCGTCAATAGTTTCTGCATAAGGAAGTGTTTCGTCTGTCCGCGAATCAAAAAGCTGCCTGATGTAAGGCGTGATTCGGTAAGCAAAACTTCGACCCGGATAGAGCGCGTCTCGAGGCATCAACATCGACAAAACTTGTGGGGGATAAGTGGAAATCCCGCCGCCATTGGAACGTAAATCCAAAATAAGATTTGTTCCATTGCTTTTCGCGTCCTGAATAAATTCTCTCACCACTTCCAAAAATGAAAGTTCTTTGTCGTTGGAAATATTTTGAACTTGGCTCTCAGAAAAACTAAAGAGCTGGAGCACCGCCGTGGCTTTGCCGGCGCGAAGCAAAAATCCTGATCGAATAAGAAGTGATTCAGGTTCATCCACTACTGTGTAGCTCTTTTCATCAATGAGGCCTTTCAAAGCGTAGGCTTCTTGATACTCATCGTTTGGAAGATCTTTGATACTCCAGCTTTCACTGACTTCATCCCAAGAAAAACGAAGGGGTAGTGAACTCGAGATGCCTCTGTCCTTTATGACCCGAGCTTGATCCGCTCTTGTCATTTGGCGATGAAGCCAAGGCAGGCGGTAGGTTTTGACTTCCGTTCCTCCAACTTCTTTGATTTTTAACTCTAAAAATTTTCGCTTAGGTAACGAAAACGAGCGTATCGTCAATGCTCGAGTCGCTCGCCGACGGACAAATCCTTCCGAACTTCCCGATATAAATGGCATGAGTTCTTGAAGGGCAACTTTTGGATCTTTACCATCAACTGATACGACTTCATCACCTTTTGAAATTCCAGTTATGCTAGATGAACCCATGTCAGCTAAGCTTGCGTACCCAAGAATCCTAGGAACAGTACCAGAGATCACAAATTTTGTTTCTGACTCTAACGTCTCACCTTGTACCTCGGCAATAAAAACTCCCACAGCGAGCGGGCTTACACTTTGCGCGGGGGAAATAGAAAAATGGGTATCTTTAAAAGTCGCAACTAGTCTTCGAACTCGATCCAAAAATTCTAGATTTCCAACAGCTTGTTTTGAGGGATCATCGCTATCTGCAATACTTTCTTCCAGTTTCAATGCCTTTTCAAATTCGGCATTGATATCGATGCCCATGTTAATTTTTTTGATCTCGTAGAGGGCATAGTCAGCTCTTACGCGACTGCGCAGGTTTTGAATGATTTCTTTGCGAGTTTCTAAGGTGTAAACCCAAAAATCCAAGCCATCAAAATGACTTGCTATGATTGCCGTGCTTCTTTCAAAAAGACTTGGATCCTCACAAAACTCTTTGCATTCGTTTTGAGCATGACTTGATCCCGCTAGTCCCGCCGATAAAACAATTAAGGAAGCGAAGAATTTACGGACGTGAGAAGTGCGCGAAAAATAATTCCATTTTTTATTCATGAGGGCTAAGAGGGTACAAAATTTCGAGGGGGAATCACAAGACGCAATTTTGCGCGACCCTAGCTAAAAGTTAGACACTGATTTGGATCTCTAACGAATGAGCGTGGAATTATTGAAACAGTTGGACCAGTTGGACCAAGTCTGTGAAAATTAAATCCACGTCTTGCCCAATCAATAAGCAAATTGCACTCGACTTGTGAACTCGGGCTTGACTTTGTAACCCTTAGCTACTAGATTTTCGATGTGATCGCAAAACAAGAAAAACTTTTTAAAAAAATGAATGCTCATGAGCAATCGCGTTTTGGTGGATCGCTACTGAAAGGATCTCATGCGAAGACGAAGCGGCCTTTCCGCCCTCATTTGGCCTTACATGTTGTTTTAAAAATGAATCCAAAAATATGTGACGAGTCTGATCCTAAAATTTTCACTCGTAAATCACTTTTTGTTTTTATGAATGAAGTTGATTCCGTATTACAAGAGCAATCACGTCGCCATAAGATTCGAGTTTATGGAGCAGCCAATTCTGGCAATCATTTACATCTTGTGATTCAAGCGCCATCAAAAGTGCATTTAAATTCGTTTTTAAGGGCTTTCAGCGGAAGAGTGGCTCAAATTGTGCAGGGTGAGAAGATAGAAAAAAGTCGTAAATCATTTAAAGAAATGTTTTGGGAGGCCAGACCCTATTCAAGACTCGTGAGTTGGGGAAAAGATTTTAAAGGGTTGCTTCGTTATATTGGAATCAACGTGACCGAAACAGTTTTGGGTGTTTCGCGAGAAAGTACTCGAGAAATGTTTGCTCAAATTCGCGAAGGTATCAGGAGCGGATTGTTTATCAAATCGCCGAGATTGATAGCGGCGGGATTTGGCTAAAAAGCAGGCGGAGGGTGACGATGAGAGACTTCGTATGTCTTTATCATTGCTTTTCTCACTTGGCACAATACTTATAGAACGGCGGCCAGGCTTTATCTGAATAGAGCCTACTGAGTTTCCATAGTCTAAATTAAAATATCCTAAGGATTCGGGATACTCACGTTCACATTAGGCAATGTACGCCAAGAGCCTTGATAGTTGTTTGCTACGGCAGTGGAAAGAGGCGCAAAAATTTTGCACTCCATGATACCAGAATTTTTGCACTCCATGATGCCAGAATTTTTTTCTTGCCGACAGCATTGAGCCAGTTCTCTGCGATCCCCACCACGGCAATGTAGTGAATAGTGTCCCTGAACAGTTGCAGCGACAAATGGGGGACTCACAAGCGCAACCCAAGGGAGCGCTGCTAAAGTTGGAGGATTGGCGACTCCTCCTGCTGACCAATCATCATCACCAGTCATTGCAGCAGTTACGGCTTGCGACGCGCAAGATGTTGCGCCTGTCGTTGTGTTGATTTTGCAACATAGGGTGACGTCAGGATGCGTGTTTGAACTATCGAACTTGTAAACTGCACAACTGGATTCAAATCCCACTTGAAAAAGTGGTGATGAGCATTTTTCAATTCTGCCCGCGTTGGCCCCACTCGCTTGAGCCAAAAGTCTCACACTGAGAGTTGTTTTAAGAGTTTTAAAACTCGCAGAGGCGTTGAGTCTTGAGGCTTCAAGGACAATCATCGAGGAAAATGCGTTGTATGTATCGGTAGCTGGATTGGGCCCCATCAATTGTGTTCCATCAAAAATGGCATCTGTGATTTCCAGTTTTTCAATTTTTAGTCCACCTTGAAGAGTCTCTCCGAGTTTGACAACTGTTGACGAGCCATGACGAATCTCTGAAATACTCAGTTTCGTCGTTCCGGTTGGAAAAAGATTTTGTCCTATGACGAGTGGCGACGGAATACTAAAACTCACAAGTGGAGCAGTTGCTCCTGTCCCCGCATAAAGTGACGAATCACACGCTTTGGTGTTAAAAACCATATTCAGAGAAGTTTTTAAAATATCAAAATCGACCGAATTTTGAAGATTTTTTTGTCCCTTTTGTGCGTTATTTAAAAACTGAATAAAGGCAAAAGAAATTGCGGCCAAAATGAGTGAGGCAACAATAACCTCAATCATTGAAAAGCCTATTTTTTTCCTCAACATGGCTTTGATTTTACGATAAAAAAAACTGAAAGTCCAAAACGGACCTGAACCGCCTTCGCCATCAAAATCGTCTAAAGTCTAAAAGAGCTCAACTGTTCCAACAGCACCTTGGGAACATATTCGCAAGCGAGCATACTAGAATTATTTGTGCACGATGAATGAATTCTGCTAACAGGGCATTGCGCCTAACCTGACTTTTGCCACTAGGAGATGAGATGAATTTGATGGCGGGGAATTGCGATCGGTGTATTACTGCTACTGGCTGAGGGCGCAGGCTCAAGCCATTTGTGATTTTATGGGCTTGGGCAAGCCGGCACCAGATTCTTTTACATTCAATCAAGGTGATCGATCAAGCGACCTGAGTTTGAACATCGGACCCAAAGTGCCAGCCGTATATATTACGTGCGAAAAAGATTTAGGTAGCGACTTTCCAAATCCTGAAGTTTGTCCCAACAATCTCGTGATTCGGGTCGACGGCAAAACCTAAAATTTTTGGTTTCAGGAAATTGCCTGTTACAAAAAATAGTTTAGTTTTTACACGTTTTTTTTAGGGGTTTCGTTTGGATGAAATTTTTATAATTGTCTGAGACTTCAGGATCAATCTCGCATTGTCTGCGATCTAGATTGTCCCAACTTAAATAACCTTTTTCGATTTTAAAACTGAGTTTCCAAAAAAGTGGGGTGAGCGCATCGTGAACAGAGTTTGCAACATGAGAAGGCTTGTTAGGATTTCCATCGCCATATCCTCGCGCACACATTTCTTCCTTGTACGACTTGTCCATTTGCCATTTATCGAGGAGTTGCCGCAGCACTCCAGCTAACAAGCCTGTACGATCTTCACCCACAGTGCAGTGGAAATAAAGTTTTTGCTTGGGGTCACTGGAATTTTTTTTGATAAATTCAATAGCATCTAGGGTTTGTTCACAACCTTCTTTAAAAGAAGGCAAATCTTTCCACACCATGGGGATGTGCAAAATATTTTCGTCTTTGATGCCAATTTTGATCAGGGATTCACGTTCGCTTTCTAACTCCGCGCTTTTCTGAAAATTTTTAAAAACAACAACATGAGAAATTCCAAGTTTTTTAAGGTCAGCAAAATCGGATTGCTTTTTTGGCGCAACTCCTCGGTAAATCTCGCCCATCTGCGCCGAGCTTGGAGTTCCTTGAAAAACTTTGTGCATATTCGAAATCTTCACACCTGACACTGTGGTTTTCATGGTGGAAAGCGTTTCGCCTAACGCATTTGACATGGAAAATTGCACAACGAAAAAAAGCGAAAGCTTAACACACACAATAAATTGATATTTTTTCATGATTCACTTTTCGGGATTAACAAAAAAATTCTTAAAGATCTTCTCATTCAATTTTGCAAAAAATTTGACGGCCTCTTACTTCAAAATACCGCCCAACGAGTTCCTTTGACTTCGATCGCAATTCTTCCACCAATCACAAAATCAACTTCGGACTGTAGTTTTTGAGGGTGCCAAAAACTTAGAGACTCATCACTCCGCTGATAGTCAATATATCGTTTATACATACGCGAAAGTCTGCCACGGATTTAGGCACTTTTTCAGTGGTAGGACTTCTGATTTTAAATAGCTAAATAAAATCAAATAATTAGGATATATACAAACACGTCAAATTTTAGAATTTTGTAAAAACTTCCTTCGAAAACCCCTTTAGCCAATAATCTTTCCAATAATCAGGAAGTGAGGCGCGAAGATTTAAGAGCGCAGAAGTTTTGGGATGTTTAAATTTCAGTTCATAAGCATGAAGTGCAATCGGCACGCCCATGCGATCAAGTTTTCCGTAAGTGGCATCACCAAGAATGGGATGACCTGTGCCATGCGCATGCAGCCTGATTTGATGCGTGCGCCCTGTAAAAAGTTCACATCGCAAAAGGGTTTTTTCGCCGATGGATTCTATAATTTCAAATTCCGTATGCGCAAAATCCCCACCCGTGCCCTTGCCTCCACTGATATATTTTCCGCCATTCACTTTTTTAATGTACGATTCAATTTTTTTATCCGTCTCACGCCATCGCCCATCGACCACTGCTAAATAATTTTTTTTGACTTCACGATCTTTAAAAACATCGTTCATGATTTTATTGATCGAGGGATCTTTTCCCAGCACCACAAGACCCGTCGTATCCACATCTAGCCTATGAAAAAGCACAAGCTTGCGCTTTTGCACAAATTCCAAATGATCCATCAAATTTGCGCGGCGTTTGTCTAAGGTGGCGTGAACCGGAAGACGTGGAGGTTTGTTCACTACTAAGAGAGTGTCATCTTCAAAAATAATTTGAATGTTTAAATCCAACTGATTTCCCTTTAACAAATTGCGCGCAAAAAAAAAGCTACGCAGTTTTTAAACTGCGTAGCTTTGAGTTTTTAAACTGACTAAAACTAAGCTTGAGCAGGAGCTTCAGCTGCCACTTCTGCTTTCACAGAACGTGGAGCAAAGCCACCTTTAACAGATGCTTTCAAATACAAGTAGCCATTCTTTGCGCCAGGAACTGCACCGCGAATCAAAAGAAGATTTTTATCACCTTCAATTTGGACAACTTCAAGATTTTGCACAGTGACAGTTTCGTTACCCAACTGGCCACCCATTTTTTTATTTTTGAAAACTTTACCAGGATCAGATCGGTTACCGATAGAACCACCGTGACGGAAAAACTCGTGATTGTGTGATTTTTTAGCGCCTTTAAAATTCCAACGCTTCATAACACCGGCAAAACCTTTACCGATAGAAGTTCCGCTCACGTCAACATGATCGCCCACTTTGACAAGATTCACGGTCAAGGACTGACCCACTTCGTATTCAGCTACAAGTTTTTCATCCAATCGAACTTCTCGCACGTAACGTTTCACTGCAGACTTGGACTTCGCTGCGTGACCAGCTTCGGGTTTTAAAACTCTTTGCTTTTTCTTGTCGTCAAAACCCAATTGCACAGCGCTATAGCCGTCGGTTTCGGTGGTTTTCTTTTGCAACACAACACAGGGTCCAGCTTCAACGACAGTCACAGGGATCACGTCGCCGTTAGCGTCGAAGATTTGTGTCATGCCGACTTTTTTTCCTAAGAGTGCAAATTTTGTTGTGGGTTTTTTAGCCATATCGATAGCTCCTCGCTTCTCCGAAGTGGAGATGCGCTTCAGTGCTTATGTGAGGCTTGCGAACACTGATGCAAATTTACTTTCATCCATCATTCACAGCCCATCTGATTGATGAGAGGAACTGGCAATAAGCTCACGTAGATGATGCGTTTAACGAACAGCAAGAGTCTCGTCAAGACACTCCCTCTCATACTGTAGGAAATCTGGTCAGATGGTGGCAAAATTTGCGAACTTTGCCTGTGCAAGGGTCTAGATCAAAGAGCGAAGCTTCGCCCAACAAAGCACAAGGGGACTTTGGGCAATATATACAGACACTTATATGACGAAAGAATTCAGCCCCCGCTTGAGAATCCTCAACAGTTGCACCCGATTTTGGCAAAGCAATTGCTTTACATATACTGAATGAAAAACTCTGAGTCGTATTTTTTGCTGTTTTCGCTTTTGGCCCACAGCCAAACTGTATTGGGACAAAACAGTGGAGTACTGACCCGTTATTCACCTGTCCCCGCCACTCATATTGAAGCAGGTAACGAAAGCCCAAGTGTTATGGCGTCTTTTGTAGACCCAAAGAATAACGCAAGCTCGGATTTTTCGATTCAAGACAGCATGAGCAATGTGGTGTTTTTGAATACTGAAATATTTACATTAAAACCAACTTTGCTGGATGACATTGGGACAGCTGCGCAATGGGCAAGCGAAAGCTGGTGGAGTTCGGGAAATATTGAGCGACGCTTTAGCGAAGCGCTGTCCCTGGCCTACATTCGAGATGGAAATTTTGCAACCAGCGTTTCGTCCCCCTATTCCGTAGGACCTAGCCAATACCGCTACGAACAAGATGCAAAATTTAGAAGCGAAATGGCTGCCTCTCTCAAGCATTATATGATTGTTCGGGGATTACCAAAATTCTTGTCCAGCCGCGAAGAAACCAAAGAAATCGGAAAAAAATACGAAAAAACCATGCAGCAAGTTGCCACGTTTGCGAGTGTAAAAGTTGAAACAAAAGCTAAGTGGGTACTCAATTCTGGATTCAATCCACTCAATCTTGTCGGCTGGACGAGTTATTCAAATAAAACTTGGAATTTCGAAGCAAACACAAGAATTTCAAATGAAAGCTTTCACTTTAGTATGCAGCGCTTAGATGTATTTGCTCAGAGATCATTTAAGCGCGATTACGCCGCCGAAATTCGCTATAAAGTTCAAGAAAAGATTCTCATCAACAGCATGAGTAAGCAAATTCACCCTAGACTGAAAACCTATTTTAGCAATGACATCCCGTTTCGTGAGGGAGTAAAAAGTTCCGAAATCATGACAAACACCATTGGCGCAAATTATTCATTTTAAAAAAACTTTAAGGATTTTGCTCTTTTTTTGAGAGTTGCTACTAATGTAATGAAGCTCGAATTCGTTCACACCTTCATTTAGCTCCAAGTATTCGCTTAAGTAATCATCTTCGTCGAAGCTTAAAATTTTAATCTCTTCTTGCTCTTGCTGTGTTGCGGGGCTCCGTCCCGGATTTCGATCAATTCCGCTCAGCCACCAGCGTTCAGAATTTTGATTCGACTTCCGATCTCGACCCGAGGATTTAGAATGAGCCTTTACAGGGGAAATTTTTGCCAAAAATCCATGATCCACATACGCGCGAGATTGAAAGCGAATTTGTTTAGCACTGACTTGAATGGCAGTGACTTCATTTGCCAGCTTTTCAAAATCAAGCTGCAAAACTTGGGTAGATTGCAGACTCGAAGAGTGAGGTGCCGAGTCGTTGCCCAACTCATCAAAAGAGTTGGGAGTCAGCAAAATACCAAAATCTTTTTGTATCCAAAGTGGGGTGCTAACCATGATGCAAAGCAAACTGAGCTGAAAAAACCACCAAACTTGAGTCTTCCACCTTCGCTTTTTCATCTGTTAAATTCCCTATCGGACGCCATGCGTTAAACTTGAGGGTTTTTCTCAATTATTTGAAAAAAATATTTTCCAATTATTCATGTAAAATCATACTCTTAACGTATTGAGTCGAATTATCTTGGTTGCGGCGCATAAAACGTGTAGGTTCACCGAACTTTGCCTTAAAGGAATTGAGGCAAATCCTAAGAACTGAATCAAGGAGGAAGCTCACGTGAACAAAAGCTGTGTGAAAATTTGGGGATCAAACAAAACAAACGCTCAGTCGAAAGGTTTCAGGGGATATTCTCGTTTTTCATACTATGCCATTTCAACCGCACTTTTGACCCTCGCAGCATGTTCGCAAAATTCTTCAACAGAAAAGCTTCCTTTAGATTCGTTCACAGCCGTACCAACCGACATTCGCGCCTCGATCAGCGAATCAGATTTAAGTTTAATGCGTCACATGGGCGAAGAGATGCCTGCCAATGGGCAACTCATTTGGCTTAAAAAAGATGTGTGGCTTGGCAAAAAAATCTGGATCTCACTCGGAGTAGAACGATCGTCACTCACAGGTCTTGCAATGAGCGTGATGGGCTACATTCCAGCGGAAGTCACAAAAGTTGGAGGCGAACTTGTACTCCTCCGCCAAAATAAAGGTCTTTTTGGTGGCTCAGCTCTTGGACCCGATTTGCTTATCAATTCTTACCCCATCGTCGCAGATCGCGGCGGCAGAATGCTTGTGGATTTTTCCCAAGCTAAAAGCCCTTACGGACTCTCCACAATTGGATTTTATGATGGCATGAGCGAAAACGAAGAACTTCAACCAAGAGTTGAATTCACACGCGCGGCCCAAACGACCGAAAATCGCGTGAGCTTTCTTAACGTACTCGTCGCCAAAAGCCCCGAGGCGCTTTATGACTCAGATTCACAATCCGCCGAAGCATTGGCAGCACTCGACCCTTACAGTTTAGCAGTCACAATGCGCACTGACTGGTTTACCGAAATCGAAAGTCCAGAATTTAATCCACTCGCTGTAACAGATAATGTTTTTGGATTTTTTATTGGATTTCCCCAAGTCACAGAAGGTGGAACTGCAGTTGAAGAATATGTGAATAAAATAAACACCAATAAACCGATGAACTGGACTTTAAGCTCCAACACTCCTGCAGAATATGTGGAAGCAGTTCAACAAGGTGTGTTGGCTTGGAATCAAGCTTTCGGCAAGGACGTCCTCACCGCAAAGGTGGGTAGCCCCGAGGAACTTTCGTACACCAATCCTGAGACCAGCAATGTTGTGTGGGATGACAATCAAGCGGTGGGAATGGCATTCGCAAACATGCGCACCCACCCCTACACTGGAGAAATTGTTCAGGCCCAAGTTTATATGTCGGGTTCTATGTGGGCCGAAAGTGGAAAAATGATTCACAAGTTACGCGGAATCGAAAAACAGATTCGCGCCGAACTTGCGCAAAATCCTGTTCCAACACCTGACACTTCTACAGAAGAAGCTACAGACGACACAAGCGGCGGAAGCAATTCTGGGGATGGGCAACCTCGGGACCGATCAAACTGGGCAAAAGTTAAAAAAGAATTAAACAAAGTATTGCGCGATTCAAATGCCCTCATCGCAAGAGAAGAAAATGCTTCCAAAAAACTAGGTGTTCGTCGCTTTGTTTTGGGATGGAATGCGGGCCTTGCGAAAAGTTTTGCTAAGAACTCTTCTTCTTGTTTAAAACTTACTCCGGCAGGCTCCGAGTTGAGAAACACTCAAAAATCCCTCGAGAAATTGCTAGCAAGCGTTAGCGTTCGAAATGAAGTCGTGCCTAATGGAGAAGTGATTGTTCAAACAGAAAAATCAGAAGCTCCTGCATCAGAAATTTCCCATAACCCCTACCCCCCTGAAAGTATGACCGTTGATCAATTTTCAAAAAATGTTGTTCGAGGTGTGGTCATGCACGAAGTGGGACACGCCATTGGCCTTCGACACAACTTTATTGGTTCCATGGAATCCAATGACGATCCGTTTGTCGAATCCGCTTCAATCATGGATTACAATGATCTCGTTGTAGACGCGGCCTTCGAAAAACCCGGAACCAACGACAATGTTGTGATCAAAGGGGTATACGGAACGGCTGATGAAAAAGCCAATCTCAAAGACATTCGTTTTTGTTCGGACGAAATTGCCGGAATGGGTGTTCCTGGATGCTCTCGCTTTGATTACGGCAAAAATAATCTCGAAGGCTTTAAAGTTCAGCAAGAAGCTGATCTCAATTTAGCTTTACGGATGTTATCCGTGGGCCAAATGGAAATGGGATTTAACTTGCTTGATCGAGCCATCATGAGCAACGTACCCGTGATCGACTACATTGTTTTCCCTACCCAAGCCGCGGCTGGATTTTTGCGCGATCGAAATTTTGTTGAAAAACAAAAGCAAGCTCTCGAACTATTCCGCGCCTCACAAAATATGCTAGGGGCAGATTTCCCCCCCTCGCTAAAGGCGGTTTACGCACAAATCTTGATTCAAGCTATGGCCGCATCGCTGAGTGAAAAGGCGCTGGAATCGGAAATGTACTCTGAAGCAATGCTCATCATGATTCAAGCTTTGGAAGACCCATCAAGCGCCATGGAATTGACAACTCGCCTGGCTGCATTGAAAGGCATACACAATGTGCAGGATATGAGTGGTCGACTCGCTATGATAAAAGTACGCGACATGATTGTTAAACGATTGGCAGACACGAGTGTTGATTCTCAAAACCCGCTTCATCAAATACCAGAAAATAAAATGGAAGACGAAGAAGTATTGACTGCTATACAGAACATTTTGAACAAAGGTTATTTTAAAGAAGCCAAATAGTTCCCACGCGGTGTCAGGCTTCATTGAGAAGTTTGTGCTACACTGAAGAGCCGTATGAAAGCGCCTCTTCAGTATCGCATTTTTCGCTTAGCTATCCGTGCTGTCTTAAAACTTTATTATTCTTCGATAGAAAGTTATGGCACGCAGTTTATACCTAAGCGTGGTCGCACACTTTTTGTAGGAAATCATCAAGCTGGCTTGATTGACGGAATTTTGATTTTAGGATCCCTTGACCAAGTCATAAGAACGGTTATCAAGCACACTCTTTGGAAAGAACCCATAGTGGGATTTTTTGCCTCTGGCTTAGGAATGATTCCTGTTTACCGTCGCCAAGATTTGAGCGAAAACGAAATCAAAGCGACAAATTCGAAAGAGAGAAATAAAAAAAGTTTCGAGGCCGTGGAAAAGGCATTTCGCGCTGGCGAGTCGTGTCTCATTTTTCCTGAAGGAATTTCTCACGACAAACCGCAACTTCAAACTCTCAAATCGGGCGCCGCAAGAATGTTACTTGAGACTGATGCCTCCCAAGATTTTCGTCTGGGGCTGCAATGGTCACCTGTTTCTATTGACCTCGAAATTAAAGATCGCCCTGGCCATCGAGCACTTTTGCATTATCATCCTGCGCGGAAAATTGAAAAGTATCGAGAGCTGTATAGTCAAGATCCCGAGAAAGCCATTCATGATTTGCGAGACGAGATGCAAGCTTACATGGAAGAAATTACTCTAAATTTTGCGAGCTGGGAAGACCGCGCTTTTTTGGAACGACTCACAGAAATCTGGCTGGCCAAAAGTCCGGCCGAATTCCTTCTTGATCGACATAATCAATTGATCAAATGGAAAAGAGTTCTCGAAAATTCCTCTACCTTGCCGGAGGAAAAAAAAGAATGGGCAGATTTACGCAAAAGCGTGGAAGAACTTGCGACTTCACTTGAAACTGTGGGGATTAAGCCTAAAGAAGTTTTAGAAAGGCAAAAAGAAGGGCGCCGTCGGCTATTTGCGCAGACTTCCCTCAATATGAGTCTATGGGCGCCACTCATAGGCTACGGAACTGTTTTTTGGTATTTACCACTTCGCTTTGTAAAATTTGCCAGCGTCAAGGGTTCACAAGGGCATCGCGATGTGACTTCGACTTATCATATTGTAGCATCACTTGTGCTCTTCCCGATTTGGTTGGTTGTTGCTTCAATTGCTTCATATTTTCTTTTAGGCAAACTGATCACGTTGGGAATGCTGATATTTTCTATTGCCTCAGGACTAAGTCTATTAACTTCGGCTCGAAAAATACGAGTGAAGTTTAGAAATCTCATCAACATGTATCGATACTCTGGACTAAGCGAATTTTTAGACGACAAAGAAAAAGAAATTATTCAAATTTGGTCAGCTGCTGCAAGAATTTGGAATCAAGCACTGCGCAAACAAGTTGATTTTGAAGATCTCAGGTAAAATTCCCTAAGCCCAATCCGTGACAAATTCCTTTTTAGGTTGCTCGGGAAACTGCACTGCTAAAAATTTGCGTTCAAGTCCATGCCTGAAAACTCTATGCGTAACTTCCACGTCGCGCGCGCAATACTCTGCAAGTTCGGCAAACTTTCCTTGCTTAAACCACTCGATGGCCATCAAACCATCTCCGCTCTTTCCTTCGTTCAAAGTTCCTTGCGCCACATATTCGAGTTTAATCCAGCGTCTGCCAAGACCTCGTTCGACTTCGTCCATCAAATCAAAAACATCGAGCCCTTCAATCTTTAATCCATAACCCGTGAGCACTGGCAAATCGAAGCGTCGTATGTTGTAACCTATGACTAAGCGTTTTCGACAAAGTGCTACAAGCTCTCCCAAATCTTTTTCAAAAAAAGTTAGCATTTTTTTAGTGGCCGAATCATAGGCGCAGGCCACACTCACTCCCAATCGTGAAAGATTTTCGATGCTGGGATCTTTGGGGGCGAGATCTTTGGTCTCGAGGTCAAAAACAATGTAATCTTGGTGTTTGTCAAAAATCGAAGCAGGTGCGAGATCTTTAGAAAGGGGTAAACAATGATCATGCTCCCAAAAACTCGGCCGAACTTTTGCACTTGCCATATTGATTAAAACTCATACTTCATAATAAATTCAACTTCATCCCCCATTGTAAAAGTTTTCGAAGGCATTTCCGTGAACATTTCTGAATTCGGGGGTGGCGTGAGACAAAGAAATGAGTGTAAACTGCCGATACTATGAGTTTTCCTAAAGTCGGCTTCGGCCTAAAAGACACCTACAAAATTGGTAACACCGAATTCAAACGTGGCCCCAAAGGCCGACTCTGGAAAGATGTCCCCGACGAACAGTGGAACAACTGGATTTGGCAGCAGCAGAACCGTGTTCGCACGATGGAAAAATTAAGGCTTGTGATTGATGTCACCGCTGAAGAAGAACAAGCTTTTGAAAAAAGCTCCGAAATTTTTAATATGGCCATCACGCCTTATTACGCAGCACTTATGGATCCCACCAATCCTGATTGCCCCATTCGATTGCAGTCTGTTCCAAAAATGGGCGAACTGGACTTTAATCCTGATGAACTTGAAGACCCCTTAGCCGAAGAACGTGATATGCCTGTGCCCGGGATCACGCACCGATATCCCGATCGCGTACTTTTCTATACAACTCACCATTGCCCAGTTTTTTGCAGACACTGTACGCGAAAACGAAAAGTTTCGGACCCCAGTTCTGCCGCACAAAAGGAACAGTTGGAGGGCGCATTAGAGTATATTCGCAAAACTCCATCCATCCGTGACGTCGTGATTTCAGGCGGTGACCCACTTTCAAATTCTGATGAACGTTTAGACTACATCATGGGATCTTTGCGAAAAATACCTCATGTTGAAGTTTTTAGACTTGGAACTCGGAACTTGGTGACACTGCCTCAGCGAGTGACAGATGATTTTGTGGCGATGGTTAAAAAACATCAACCCGTTTATATTCACACGCACTTTAATCACCCCACCGAATGCACGGCGGAAGCCATTGAGTCGTGCAATAGGCTTGCTGACGCGGGATGCCCCATCAATAATCAGATGGTGCTCATGAAAGGGATCAACGACGATCCTTTGCTCGTTCGCCGATTAAATCAAATGCTTCTCATGATGCGAGTCCGCCCCTACTACATTTTCCAATGTGATATGAGCCAAGGGATTTCGCATTTCAGAACGCCGATTGAGGTGGGCATTAACATTATCGAACACCTTCGCGGACACACTTCTGGGATGGCCGTGCCTCACTTTGTGATTGATGCTCCTGGCGGTGGTGGAAAAATTCCTATGCTTCCTCAATACATCAAATCCCGCGACAACGACAAAATTGTTTTGCGGAACTACACTCACAAAGAATTTATTTATCCTTTGAGCAAAGCGGATAAAGAATACTCTAAAGGTTAACTGTGAGCCGCGAAGTGGGTATGAAAAAGGCAAAACTGAGCGCGCGCGACAGTGTTTTTGCTTGATATTGATTTGATTTTTATGGCATCTCGTGGATTCTAGGATCTTTTATGCATAAGCGTAGGTATCTAGTTCCTTCATTGAAATTGTATTTGCCTCTATGCCACTTGATACTTATACTTTTCTCTCACAAATTTTTTTGATCGATGATAAATTTCCGGCACTTGGCCTTGCCAGAACGCCCGCCAATCCTCACTCCATTTCTCACCAACCGCACTTACACTTCGCTCCGAAAAAATATCCTCAAAATCTAAGATCCTCTCAAAAATCCCCAACGCCATCGCTGGACTCTCAATATGCGCTCTCGGGCGCCTCTTCTGCTTCTTCGTAAATTGCGA